>Ga0209381_1000460_pt1 | contig 98999 bp, 70 predicted proteins | sample DewCreD2012metaG_FD_184111 | JGI IMG/M metagenome (GOLD analysis project Ga0209381, IMG submission 184111) | Hot spring sediment bacterial and archeal communities from British Columbia, Canada, to study Microbial Dark Matter (Phase II) - Dewar... ... | reverse complement strand
GAAACGACTCGTCCTCTGCCCGCGCCACCACCACATCGTTGAGGACGACCTCTATGGCCTCATAGCGTCGCTTGATCACCACTCTGTTGACCGGGGAGACGAGGCCCGCGGAACCCTGGAAGCCGAGTGGGGTCTCCAACCCGCTCTCGACCTTCCCGATGCGGGTGTGCGATGCGGTGAACTCCACGAAGTAATAGTTGGCCTGATCCTGAAGGTCCAAGACTATGCGGACGTTGGGCTGGGCGCCCGCCTGCGTGGTGATGACGACTGGCAGATTATAGGTGCGCTCCCGCGGGCCCTCCCGGAGCTGGTAGTTGTAAGAGTCCCACTGAGCGCGGGCCAGGACGCGCACGGCAGGCGAGCCGCCGGAGCCATCGGGGTCGAGGAGGGGCAGGGCAAACCGGGCGACGATATACACAGCGGCGGCCGCAACACCACACACCAGGGCTGCTACGAGGAGCTTCTTCATCGTATAGAACCAGACCCTTTGCAGTCACTCATTTTCTGGGCGATGGCTCACGGGCCGATTATACTGTTGCCAGCGCGGGGAGTCAAGGTTGGGCGGGCATCGGCGTCTTCGCCCGCACGGGGCTCGCCCACGCGAAAGCGCATTCTGCACTTGACTTTATGGGGAGGGAATGCTACGATCTGGCCTTCAGAGGGCGGGGCCGACGGCACCCCGCCAGTGGCGGACCCATCACGAGGGGTGACGGGCCGCCGGCACTTGTCTGGGACGCGTGTGGCGTCCCCATTCTCAGAAGGAGGAGCCATGCGCAAGTGGCTTCTGGCGATGGTGGTGGGCGGCTTTATGGCTGCCGGGCTGGTCGGGTGCGAAGAGCCCCCTCCCCCGGCCCCGCCGAAGAAGGCTGAGAAGAAGGAAGAGGTGAAGCCCGACACGGCGAAGGCCGCGACTACGGCGGCGCCGGTCGAGAAGAAGGAAGAAGAGAAGAAGGAAGAGACGAAGTGACCTCGGCCGGGCCGGCCCGCGAGGTCAGGCCCTGTCGTGTCAGCGGCGGGGGCTACTTGCCATCGTCCGGCATGCGGTGCGCACAAGCCGGTCTGGTGGGCGTGCGATAGCCGACCGATACGTTTCCTTCAGGCGATGCCCGGCGCTGCACCTCGGAGCGCCGGGCATTCGTCTTATACGTACGGGCACCCTTGCCTTGCGCGCGCGGAGGCCAGTGGGGCCTCCGCCGTGCGTCATGGCCCGCGGGTTACAAGCGCCCGGCCTTGCTGACACAAGGCGAGGCGGGCGCTTTGTCGGCGGGCCGAAACATCACGTGGCCAGGACGGGATGACCGAACTGCTTTCCCGCCTGGAGGGCGACGAGCGGTTCCGTCGCCTGCTCAGCCAACTGGCTACCGGCCGTGGGGCATCGGCTGGTGGGCTATGGGGGGGGGCTGTCTCCTTTCTCCTGGCCGCGCTTGCCCGTCACGCGCCCTCCGCTTTCCTTATTGCGGTCCCATCGGTCGAAGGCGCCGAAGACCTGGCCGAGGACCTGCGACTCTTCACAGACGGCGAGGTGGCGCTCTTCCCCGCCTGGGAGACGGCAGCCGAGGAGGAGCCTTCGCCCGGCCTTGCCCACTCGCAGCGGGTTGCCCTCGCGCGCCGGCTTGGCCGGGACGACGTTGAGAGCCTCCCGCGCATCATCGTTGCCCCCATCCACGCCCTGATGCAACCAGTGCCCAGCCCCGATGCGGTGGGGGAGAGCACCCTTAAGCTCCGCGTTGGGGAACGCCACCGCATTGAGCGGATCGCCGAGTGGCTGGTCGAGCGCGGCCTTCAGCGCGTCCCGATGGTCGAGGCCGCGGGCGAGTTCAGCATCCGGGGCGGTATCCTCGACGTCTTGTCCCTTGCTACCGCCACGCCACTGCGCATTGAGTTCTTCGGCGACGAGGTCGAGTCCATCCGGGCCTTCGACCTCGAGACGCAGCGCTCCGTGGCCGGGCTCGATAGGTGCGAGGTCGTGGCGCTCAGCGGCCGCCAGGTCGCCCAGGCGTCGGGCGGCACGCCTAGGTCGCTCGCCGATTTCCTTCCCGAGGGGGCGTGGGTGTGCCTCCACGAGCCGCTGGAGGTCCAGGACCGTGCGGAGAAGGCGCTGGAGCAGGTCGGCGCCCGCGAGGGCCTCCTGGGCTTCGGCGCCGTGCTCGAGGCGCTCTCAGCCCACCCGATTCTTCAGACCTATTCGCTTCTCACCCCCACGGAGCCAGAGACCGAGAGCTTCGACATCCGCTCTGTCCAGGGCTTCGACGGGGAAATATCGGGTATCTGCCGCGAGCTCGACCGCCTCGCCCGAGCCAATGACCCAGTGGTGGTCTTCTGCGCGAACGTCGGCGAGCGCGAACGGCTCGAGGAACTGCTCAAAGACGCCGACTTCCCGCTGGCCGACCGCCTGGAGTACCGCGACGGCTTCCTTGCCACCGGGGGCTTCGAGTTCCCCGCCCTTCGGCTAGCGTGCGTCGGACACCACGAGATTTTCCGCCGCTACGCGCATCGGCGCCGCCCAGGGCGCCGCGCCGCAGCGCCCATCGAGAGCTTCCTCGACCTCCAGCGCGGCGACTACGTCGTCCACGTCACCCACGGCATCGCCCGCTACTGCGGCATGGAGCGCCTCAACCGCCGCGGCGAGCTCGAGGACTTCCTCGTCCTGGAGTTCGCCGACAACGTCCGCCTCTACGTCCCCGCCACCAAGATCCACCTCGTGCAGAAATACGTCGGCTCCCTGAGAGTGCGCCCGGCGCTCTCCAAGCTCGCCGGCAGCCAATGGGAGACCCGCAAGGCCGCGGCCAAGGCCGCCGTGCGCGACCTCGCCGAGGAACTGCTCCTCGTCCAGGCCATGCGGGCGCGGCTTCCCGGCATCGCCTATCCGCCCGACGACTCGCTCGTCGCAGAGTTCGAGCGCGCCTTCCCCTACGAGGAGACGCCCGACCAGCTCACGGCCTGCGACGAGATCAAGGCCGACATGGAGAAGCCGCGGCCCATGGACCGCCTCCTCTGCGGCGACGTGGGCTACGGCAAGACCGAGCTCGCCATGCGCGCCGCCTTCAAGGCCGTCGCAGCAGGCAAACAGGTCGCCGTTCTCGTCCCAACCACCGTCCTCGCCCAGCAGCACTACCGCACCTTCGCCGAGCGCTTCGCCGACTACCCCGTCATCGTCCAGGTCCTCAGCCGCTTCAAGACCCCCGCCGAGCAGAGGCAGATAATAGAGCGAACAGCGCAAGGGGGGGTGGACATCCTCATCGGCACCCATCGCATCCTCTCGGGCGACGTCCGCTTCCGAGACCTCGGCCTCGTCATCATTGACGAGGAGCAGCGCTTCGGCGTCGAGCACAAGGAGCGCCTCAAGCGCCTCCGCGCCACCGTGGACATCCTCACCATGACCGCCACTCCCATTCCGCGCACCCTCCACATGGCCCTCCTCGGCATCCGCGACATCTCGTCCCTCATGACCCCGCCCCAGGACCGCCTTGCCATCCGCACCCGCGTCTGCCGCCCGACCCCTCAGCTCATCCGCGAGGCCATCCTCAACGAACTCGCACGCGATGGCCAGGTCTTCTTCGTCCACAACCGCGTCCACAACATTGACGAGGTCGCCGCCAACCTGCGCCAACTCGTCCCCGAAGCACGCTTCCTCGTCGGCCACGGCCAGATGAACGAGCATCTCCTCGAGGAACGCATGACCCGCTTCGTCGACGGCGAGGCCGACGTCCTAGTCTCCACCACAATCATCGAGAGCGGGCTCGACATCCCCCGCGCCAACACACTCTTCGTCAACAACGCCGACCAGTTCGGCCTCGCTGACCTCCACCAGCTCCGCGGCCGCGTCGGCCGCTACAAGCACCGCGCCTACGCCTACTTCCTCGTCCCGCCCGACCGCATCCTCACCCAGACCGCCCTCCACCGACTCAAGGCCATCGAGGAGTTCGACGAACTCGGCGCCGGCTTCCGCATCGCCATGCGCGACCTCGAAATCCGCGGCGCAGGAAACATCCTCGGCTATGAACAGAGCGGCCACATCCTCGCCATCGGCTACGAACTCTACACCCGCCTCCTCGAAGCCACCGTCAAAGAACTCCGCCGCGAACCCATCCTCGAACGCACCGAGGTAGACGTTGACATAGACCTCAACGCCTTCCTCCCCGACGACTACGTCGTGGACGACGCCCAGCGGATGCAGATGTACCGCGCCCTCGCCCACGCCGAGACCCTCGACGAGCTCCGCGCCGTCGGCGACGAAATGGCCGACCGCTTCGGCCCCCTCCCCGAGCCCGTCGGCAAACTCCTCGCCCGACATGAGCTCCGCATCCACCTCGAGCCCTACAAAGTCACCACCATCGCCCGCCGAAAAGGCTACCTCCTCATCAAGTTCCTCGACCTCGCCAAGCTCCGCCAGCGCTTCGCCCCCGTCGGCAAACAGCTCCGCGTCATAGACGACACCACCGCCCACCTCATCCTCCCACCTGGCGTCGGCGAGCCGATGGACATAGTCGCCTGGCTCCGCGCCCTCTTCGCCAACGCCCCAGCACCCGCCATCTGACCCCAGACTGCCACATTGCCAAGACCATCCCCATGACCCCGATGATCTTGGCAACTCTGACGCCCACCTGCCAAACACGTGTGACAACGCGGAGCGGGGATGCCATGAGGAAGGCAGCGATGGAGCGGACGAGTCGCAGCAAGCTGAGTAAGGTCCTCTGGGGCGGATTGATCGGCGCGGGGGCTTGTGGTATATTCCGCGAGCCATGAGGGGAGGGCAAGTGCCGGGACTGAGGGGAGGGTGGGCAGGGCAGGTACCAGGACTGAGAGGGAGGGAGGGGAGGGCAGGGCGTGTGGGGAGGGCGGGAGATGCGAAATGGGGTTGGCTGATGAGATCGCGGGGTGGATTCGGAAGGTGGTGACCGAGGCGGGGGCAAAGGGTGTGGTCATCGGGCTGAGCGGGGGGATCGACTCGTCGGTCGCGGCGGCGCTGGCGGCTCGGGCGCTGCCAGGCCACGTGCTCGGGGCCATCTTGCCCTGCGAGAGCGACCCACGCGATGCCGAGGACGCGCGGTTGGTGGCCGATGTGTTCAAGTTGGAGACGGTGGAGGTTGACCTGACGGCGGCCTACCGCGCGCTGGTGGCGGGGCTGCCGCAGGCGTCCCGCCTGGTCCGGGCCAACGTGAAGCCACGGCTGCGGATGACGGCGCTCTATTATCTGGCGGCGAGCCGGGGGTACCTGGTGTGCGGGGCCAGCAATCGGAGCGAGTTGGCGATCGGGTACTTCACGAAGTTCGGGGACGGCGGGGTGGACATGATGCCGCTTGGGGGGCTGCTGAAGCGACAGGTGCGCGAGTTGGCGCGTCAGTTGGGTGTGCCGCAGAGGGTCATTGACCGCCCGCCGACGGCTGGGCTGTGGCCCGGGCAGACGGATGAAAGTGAGATGGGCCTGCTCTATGAAGAGCTGGATGCGGCCATCGAGGCGCTGGACCGCGGGGAGCCGACGGCGGTGCCGCCTGCGGTGCTGGCGCGGGTGCAAGCCTTGGTCAGCCATTCGGCCCACAAGCGGTCGCTGCCACCTTGTTTCACCCCGAACCGCTAGCCCTACAACGCAGCTCTGGCCCGGCCCTGATGGCGTGAAGCCTGGCCACACGGGCCAGGTCTGCGCGTCGTTCTGGGGGTTGGGGGTTAGTTGGCTTCGTGACTGCTTATGGCAACATAAGAAATATTATCAGGCTAAACGGATGGACCCTACCCCACTGCTCCCACGACCCCTAGCGTGCTGCTACACACCAGCCGCTCTTCCTGTCGCGGGAGCAGTTCGGTCGTTAGGACCGTGGCCGTCCAGTCTCCACCCGCTCGTAGTGCGGGCTTCAGCGCGTGCGCCCAGAAGAAGCGTGAGCGTCTGTTGCCGGGACACAACACTGGGATGTGACCGCACTAGGGTGTGACCGCTGTTGACGGGCGGCGACTGATGAGCCATACTGTCTGGCGGCAGTTCTTGTCCTTGGCTGTCATTGGAGTAGGTATGGAAGCCTCGCGAGCGTCCTCAGGCTCCGCCTCTGGTGCGCCCCCGCGGGCGAAGCGTCGGCACCCCGAGGGGGTCGGGTTCGGCATTCCCGTGAGCCCGGTTGTCCTTTGGTGCCTCCTTCTCGCCTTGGGGGGGCTGCTCCTCATCCCGCAACTATTCAGCCGAGACATCTGGGGTCCTGACGAGACCCGTTTCGCTGAGGTGACCCGCGAGATGATCGTCTCGCGCGATTATCTCGTGCCGCACCTCAATGGCGGGCTATACTCGGAGAAGCCCCCGCTGTTTTTCTGGTTTTCGGCAGCCGTTTGGGGGGCGTTTGGGCCGGACTCCTGCCGGGTCGTCGCCCTGGCTGCTGCCCTCGCGGTCCTGGTGCTGACCGGCTGCCTTGCGGCCAAGCTCAACCCTCAGACGCAGGGGCTGTGGCCGGCCCTGGTGTGCCTCACGACGCTCCTGTTCACGGGCCTCGCCCGCTGTGGCATCCTCGATTCGCTCCTCCTGCTTGCGACCCTCGCTGCGGTGTCATGTGGCGTCGCGGCGCTCGAGTGCTCGGGCCGCAGGGCCGGCGTCGCGTGGCTTGGCTGCTACGCTGCCACGGCGCTCGCCATCCTCACCAAGGGCCCGGTCGGTCTGATGACCGTTGCCATAGTCCTGGCCAGCTACGCGGTCCTGAGGCGCAAGCAGGTCCGCCTCGGGGGCTGGTGGCACCTTGCAGGCGCCCTTGTCTTCGCGGCGCTTGTTGCCGGCTGGCTTGTGCCGGCCATCATGTCCGGCGGCCGCGAGTATGCCGACCGCATTATCTTTCAGCAGACCCTCCAGCGGGTCAGAGGCACAGCCACCCACTACGAGCCGTTTTACTTCTACCTCGTGCGCTGGCCCCTGTACTTCTTCCCGTGGTCGCTCCTGCTGCCCGTGGCGTTCGCCTGGGCGCTCCGCTCAGCGAGGCGCGGTCGGAACCCGGGTGACGCCTTCCCCGCGCTTTGGCTCGTAGCTCTCCTGGTCGCCTTCTCGCTCATCGGGGGCAAGCGCGAGCGCTACATTCTCCCCACGGCCCCCGCCGTAGCCATCCTCGTTGGCCGCTACATCTCAGATGTCGCGGGTGAGCTCGGGGAGCGCGAGGGCCTCCCCTGGCCAGGACTCCACAGGCTTCTCTTCGTGGCCACCTTCCTCATCGTTCTCCTTCTCGCCGCAGCGCTCCTCGGCGTCGCGGGTGCGCCGGCCAGCGTTCTCAAACCCCTCATCACCGATCCTCAGGAGCTAAGCCACATCCTCTCCGAGCTCACTCTGGTCCCTCGCGCCGTGTTCGCTGCCGCGGGTCTCATCATCGCCTCTCTCGGCCTCTGGGCGCTCTCGCTTCCGTTCCGGGGTGCCGGCGAGCCGTTCAGAGCGGCACTCCTCGTCGCCTGCATGGTCACCCTCTCAGTCGCCGCCGATTTCGGAGCCGTCCCCATGGTCAATCGTCTCCGCTCCGACAAGCGCCTCGTCCAGGGCCTCAAGCCCTACCTCGACTCCGCCGACGAGGTCTACCTACTCCGCGCCGACTTCGGTGGGATCGCCAACCTCTACACAGGGCGCCTCCGCATCCCGGTACTCTCAGACGACCGCGCGCTGGCCGAGGCCCTAGCCTCACCCCGCCGCGTCGCCGTCGTCGCCTGGGGGCGCCAGGCCCGCCAGCGCCCCCAGCCCGAAAGATCGCATCTAGTGCGCTGCCCAGCCGCCCCGCTCCGCGACATCGCACTGATCATCAACTGGGAGCCAGGCTCGTCGCCCCCGATGGGCGCCAGGGAATGAAGCTCGCTGCCAGGCGCCGGACATTGCGGGGGGCCATTACCTGCCCGGCTCGGCTTTGAGGCCGCGAAGGACGATGTCGTCGAAGTCGCCGGTGTCGTCGAATGAGCCGATGCCGACCCGCCCCCAGGTGAAGGTCTTGTCGCGGACGCGCATGATGGGCTTGGTCATGTCGTCGAAGTAGACCTCGATGAGTCCATCGGCGACCTTGCGGGAGATGCGGATGTTGTGCCAGCCATCGCCCCAGACGACGCCCTTCGTGCGGAACTCGTCGCCGCCTATCCCCTCCCCCGGCGTGCCGAGCAGCGAGACGCGCGGCTTGTCGTTCACGATCATCACCGAATGGGCGTTGGGGTCCGCGGCCACAGCGATATGGACGTAGTAGTAGCGCGTGGGGCCTTGGTGGCCGAAGAAGAAGCAGAGGTCCTGGTGGCCGTAGGGCTTGACGGTGGAGCGTGCCTTGAGGTCGAGGACGAAGTCGCTGACGACCAGGTCGCGCAGGAGCGCGAAGCTGAAGGGCGAGCGGACCTTCGTCTTATAGCTCGACTTTCTCTCGAAGAGCGAGAGCACCTTATTGTCGCCCTCGGAGCCGAGCTTCCACTGGGCGGGATCGGTCGGCTCCCACCGCGCCAGGGCGTCCTCCTTCGAGAAGTCGTCCTGATAGAGGATGGGCATTTCCGCCTGGGCGGCCCGGCCGCGCGCGGCAAGCACAAGCGCGAACAGCAGCCATAGTGTTCTCATTCTGCTTCCTTCTTCTGGTATTTGTTGAGGATGACCACTTCGCTATCGAGCGCGGCGGGCTCGATGGCCTTTGCGCAGAGGGCAACCTTGTTGTCGTCGTTGAGGTTTGCCCAGAGGGTGTTGGCTATGCAGCCGAGGTCTCCGAGGAGAGGGACGAGGAACGGCTCGCCCTCGAAGGCGGGGAGCGGGTCGCCGTCGCCCATGTAGGTGGTGAGGCAGTAGCCGAGGCCGGGGGCGAGGTCTTCGTAGACCCACAGGAAGCGGTCGGTGGCCTCGCCGAAGCGGGAGCGGCGCAAGAGGCTGAGCTTGGCGAGCGGCTGGCCGCGACGGAGGTCGAGGATGCCAGAGATTCGCGGGGTGAAGTTCGGCGGGTCCGGCTCGTAGGCCCGGGTAACGAGAGCCTGCTCAAACGTTCCCCCGTGGAGGATAGTCTGGCAGATCGTGTCGGTCTGGTCGCCGTTGGTGACGACGAAGACGCCGTGGAGTTCGCGGAGCGCGCTGTAGATGATGAGGCTGGGGTCCTTGACTCTTGCGGGGTCGGCGGGGGCGGTCCAGACGCGCTTGCCGTCGGACTCGAAGACGCGGTTGCGGCTGTTGGCGCTGCGGCCCATGATCCAGTAGACCTGCACGAGCAGCCCCCCGTGCTCGGCCTTGCCGAGCACGAGGCCGCGGCCTGGGTAGGGGTTGGCCGCCAGGCGCCCCGTGAGGTTCGCTTCCGCCTCTCGACGGGGCTTGGCCAGCACATCAGGTTGCGCTTCGCCATTCATCGTGGACTCTCCGTTCGTGTCGGTCGGTGCGGCCTCCCTGCGCCTTCAGAAGGCCATGGTGAAGACGCGGATGCCGGTGCATCCGAGAGCCACGGCCAACGCTCGGATGATCCAGACGCCGCGGATGAGACTGGAGATGCGAGCTCCCGCTTGGGCTCCGACGAGCGCCCCGATGCCCAGGCACATCACGGCGCCGGCCCCCCGCGCCAGCTCGCCCGTGGCCGCGTGCACCGCGCTGCCGGCACACGCCATCATCGCCAGCATCAGGTGCGAGGTGGCCGTGGCCACGTGGGCGGGGAAGTTCATCAGATGAACGAGCGCCGGCACGTGGATGATGCCGCCGCCGATGCCGAGGATGCTCGAGACGAAGCCCACGACGATGCTCAGGCCCAGGCCGAGCATCGGGTTGAAGCTGAAGACGTAACTCGTCCCGTTCGCATCCACGATGGTCCGCTTGGCCCGCCCCCTGCCGCGCGGCGCCGCCGAGCCGTCTCGCCTGTTGGGCCAGATGAGCAGGAAGACGCACAAGGCGACGAGCACGACCCCAAAGATGCCATTGAAGAAGCGGCGGGGAACGTAGGCCACGGCTATCGCGCCCGCCACGGCGCCGGGAATCGTGGCCGGCCCGAAGAGGAGCGCCGAGCGGTAGTCAATCCGCCTCATCCGCGCATAGGCAACGGACCCTGAGAAGGCATTGAGGAACACGACGGCCAGCGACACGCTCGTCACAAGCTCGGGGCTCTCCTGCGGGTACATCAGCAGTAGCACCGGCACCAGCAGGAAGCCGCCGCCCGCGCCAATGAGGGTGCCAAGTGCACCCACCAGAACGCCCAGTGGGATAAGCCACAGGCACAGACTCATCACGCCTCCGGCTCACTCACGCGCCCGAGCCCCTGCCCTCAGAGACGCTCGGCCAGCCGCGCCATCGCCGTGCGGAGCACCTCGTCGGGGTAGGTGAGCGAGATGCGGAAGTAGCCCTCGCCGTGTTCCCCGTAGACCGCGCCGGGCGTTACGACGACGCCTGTGCGCTCGAAGAGGTCGGAGGCGAAGGCCGCGCTGTCGCCGCCGAACCGCTCGGGGACCGCCGCCCAGATGTAGATAGTGCCCTTCGGCCTCTCGAGCTGCCAGCCGAGGCCGTTGAGCGCGTTCACCACCATGTTGCGGCGGCGGCGATACACGGCGTTGATCTTCGGCGTCAGCGACTCGGCGAGGCCCAGGGCCTTCGCCCCCGCGAACTGTATGGCGCGGAGCGTGCCGTTGTCGGAGTTGTCCTTCACCAGCGCCAGGGCCTTCAGCGCGGCGGGGTTGCCCACCGCCATGCCGATGCGCCAGCCCGTCATGCAGAATGCCTTGGAGAGCGAGAAGAACTCGACGGCGACCTCGGCCGCGCCCTCGACCTGGAGGATGCTCGGGGCCACGTAGCCGTCATAGGTGTTCTCGCTGTAGGCCAGGTCGTTGGCGATGAGGATGTCGTTGGCTCGGGCGAAGTCCACGGCGCGGCGGTAGAAGGCCAGGTCGCACACTGCCGTCGTAGGGTTGTTGGGGTAGTTGAGCCAAAGCACCTTGCCGAGGCGCCGCACCTCGGAGGGGATGGCGTCGAGGTCGGGCAGGAAGCCGTTCTCGCGCAGGAGGGGGACGTAATGGGTGACGGCGCTGGCGAAGGTGTGGCCGATGTTGTAGGTCGGGTAGCCCGGCTCGGGAGCGATGCCGACGTCGCCGGGGTTGAGGATGCCCATGGCGAACTGGACGATGGCGTCCTTGCTGCCGGAGGTCTGGACGATCTGGTCGTCGGCGAGGGTGACGCCGAAGCGGCGGCGGTAGAAGTCCTTCACTGCGGAGGCGAACTCTGCGACGGGGACATCGCAGCCGTAGCGATGGCGGTTGGGGTCGCGGGCATCGCGCACTGCGCGGCACATCTCCCGGATGACCGGGTCGGGTGTGGGCCTATCAGGGTCGCCGATGCCGAGGTTGAGCACCTCCTTGCCGGCGTTTCGGGCATTGGCGATCTTGCGGCGCAGGGCCGCGAAGGGGTACGGGGGGAGCTTTTGGAGGCGGTTGGCGGGCGTGACTTGCACGGAGCGTTATCCCTTTCCTTTCCCTGCGTGGCGTTGGAGGAAGAAGGCGTAGACAGGCTCGGGCACGAAGCGGCGGACGACCTCCTGCCAGCCTCGGGGTCCGATGAGGCCGCGGACGAAGCTGGAGCTGACCTCGGCGAACTCCCGCGGGGGCATGAGGAACACGGTGATGATGTCGGGCGCGAGGTCGCTGTTCACGTAGCGCATCTCGCGCTCGTAGGAGTAGTCGCGCTCGTTGCGGATGCCGCGCAGGACGTAGCGCGCGCCCACCGAGCGCGCGTAGTGGACGAGGAACTGGTTCTCGAATGAGGTGACGGCGACGTTTTGGAGGCCCTCCGTGCAGGCCCTCAGGAGCGCCATGCGGTCGGCGAGCGGATAGGCGTAGCGCTTGTCGGGGTTCACCCCGATCGCCACCTCGACCTCTCGAAAGAGCTCCGCCGCCGTGCGGATCATCCACATGTGCCCGTTGGTCAGCGGATCGAAGCTGCCCGCGTAGATGGCCTTCGGCATGGTCGCTGTCTCCTCATTGCAGGAGCAACATACCGGCTCAAGCGGGTCTTGTCAAACCGCCTCGGCCAGCGCCTCGGCGAGGCGAGCGATGAGTGGCAGCCGCGACGGCGCCGCGTCGCGTCGGGGGTGAACGCGGTTCGTAAGCAGCACGAAGACCGTGCCGCTTCGCGGGAGGAGGATGGCCGAGGTTCCCGTGAAGCCCAGATGCCCGACGGCGCCATAGCGCTCCAGTGAGGGGAAGAAAGAGGCGTTGCACAGGCGCCAGCCGAGGCCGAAGTTGTCCGAGCGTGGGGCGAATGCCGCCCGCGACCAGCCACGCCCGCAGTTGTGGGAGAGCCAGGACTCGCAGAAGCGGCCGACGTCGCGCGCGGTGGCGAAGAGGCCGGCGTGGCCGGCCACGCCGCCGAGCGTGGCGGCGATCTCGTCGTGCACCTCGCCGACGAGTAGGCGGTGACGCCAGCACTCGTCCACCTCGGTCGGCACGCAGCGGGCGGGGTCGGGCGGGCGGAAACACGTCTCGCCCAAGCCGAGGGGAGCGATTATCGCGGCCATCGCGAGCTCCGCCATGGTCGAGCCTGTTGCTCGCTCGCAGGCGGCTTGGAGAAGCAGGAAGTCCACGTCACTGTAATGGCTCTGGCCTTCGCCCAGGGCGACCGCGGCTTTGCACTGGCAGATGACGTCCCAGAGGGGCTTCTCCTGGCCCGGCTCGCAGGGGCGGATGCCGCGTCGCAGGGCCTCGCCGAGCAGGTCGGCAGTCGTGCCCGTGCGATGGGCGAGCAGGTCCTCAACTGTCCATTCGGCCGTGACCTCTGTGACGTAGTGGCGGACCGGCTCGTCGAGTGCCAGGAAGCCCCGGTCGGCCAATTGGAGAGCGACCGCGGTCGTGTAGAGCTTGGTCAGGGAGGCGAGGTCGAAGAGGTCGTCGAGGCGGACGGCGCGCGCCGTGGCTGGGTCATAGGTCGTAGTGCCGAATGCCTCGTGGAAGAGCACTTCGCCGCGCAGCGAGACATAGGCCACCGCTCCAGGGAACATCCGCTGCGCGATGCCGCCTCGGATCAGCCGAGCGATGTTGCCTCGGATCAACTCTCCCATCGCCGTCAGGGGCTCAGCCAGCAGCGGCGCTCTCCTTGGCCAGTGCCGTTGCCGCCTCTACGACGAGGCGCTCGACATCGGGCTTGAGGCGGTAGACGCCGTAGTAGAACTTGTGGGCGGCCTCGACCTCGTAGCCGCCCTCGGCAAACGCCTTGGCGGTGGGGATGTAGCCGACGTTGCCGTTGGCGTAGGCCACGACGAAGGTCTTGGGCAGGGGCGAGGCGGCCTTGATGGCCAGGCCGATCTCGACAAAGGTCTCGCCCGGCGTTCCGATGAAGAGCGCGTCGCCCAGCCGCATCGCCTGAAGCTCCAACGGGCGCGTGCGGATGCGGTCGATCTTGCTGTACTCGGCCATCACGTCGCGCGCCCAGCCGCGCTGCCAGTCGGCGTCGTAGAGGGCGCGGGTGATCTGGCCTTTGGCGAGCTGTTCCTCGAGGATGCGGGTGCGCTGCTCCACGGTGTTGCGCGCCTCCTCGGCGGAGGGCAAGGGGGCGAGGGGCGCCTCAACGACGGCGCGCTTCACCGCGACAGCGGCGTCGTTGGATGCCCGCACGCTCTCGGCGACCTTGACGGCCTCGGCGCCGAGGAATGCGCCCATCCGACGGGCGTCTTCAAACGTCCCGCCCACAATCGTCGGGTTGATGTCACCGCAGCAGCCGTTGAGGTAGAGGCACGCCGCGCCAGGGTACACGCCCTCGACGAAGGTCGCGACCTGTCCCGGGTAGTCGGCCGACACGAGGTAGTTGCCGCCGCCGAGGACGACTGGGTGGCAGGCGTGGGTGACAACGAGGGCGACGGGCCGCCCGTGGGCGTCGTCCACGCGGAGCACCCCGACATCGCTGTCGGTGGCGCCCTCGGGGTTCTTGCCAAGGGCCACTGAGCCGTCGGGCTTCCGCTCGCGGCGGTTGATGCCGATGCGTGCCCTCCCCTTCCCTGCCCCGAGGGATGCCTCGGCCATCGCGCTGTGGGCCATGATGACAGCGCCGGCGATCTTCTTCTCGGTCACGTGGACCAGTTCGGCGTCGAGGCCGGGGTGGCGCAGGAGGCCCATCGTGTGGGCGGAGTGGGTGTGGGTGCATGCCAGCATGATGTGGGCGGCTGGGATGTGGGTGGCGAGCTCGACTTGCTTGCGGATGGCCTCGATTGATTCGCGGGTGAGGCCGATGAGGTCGCAGGAGACGATTGCGGCGGCGGTGTCGCCAGCGCGGAGCGCGAGGGCGCGGGCAAAGAGCTCGTCGTGGACTCCCTCGCAGCCGTGGTCGCGGTTGCCGAAGCCGGCCAGGAAGGCGCCGACATAGGGCGTGAGGTTTACCCTGGCGGTGCCGGCCACCAACTGCGGCACATCACTTCCCCTCGATGGGCAGCACCCAGATGTTGCGGTATTGCACCGGGCAGCCGTGGTCCTGGAAGAAGAAGGGGCGCTTGCCAGAGCCCTTCAGCTCGAAGTTGTCGTGGATCTTGATGCCGTTGTGGTAGACGGTGACGCGGGGCCGGCCCGCGGGCTTGCCGTCCTGCATGGGCACGCGGTACTCGATGTCATAGGTCTGCCACTGGCCGGGCGGGAGGGAGGCGAGGGTGAACCTGAATGGGGGCTTGTCGGGGGCCGGCGGGGGCAGCTCCTCCATCGTGTCGGGGTCCTTGTACTTGTATATGCCGCCGCAGCCGCCGCCGAGATAGGTGTCCATCCCGAAGCTGTCGAGGACCTGGATTTCGTCGCCGTTGGGCAGATAGACGCCGCTGTTGCCGCGCCCCTGGCCACGACCGGCGGGCATGAAGGGGCACTTGAACTCCACGTGGAGCTTGAAGCTGCCATCGAGGGTCCGCTTAGAGCTCATGCCGCCTTTGGGCACGAGCACGCCGCCGTCCTCGAAGACCTTCCATTCGGGTTCCGTGCCGTCCTTGCCCTTTCGTTTGGTCATCTCGTCGGAGGACTTTGGGTCGGGCGGCAGGAGGACGATGGCCCCTTCGGGCGGCTTAGCGCCGAGGGAGGCCGGCTTGCGTTCGACGCGCTTAAGCTCGAGCGTGCAGCCCTGGCCGCAGGAGCCCTTGATGGCGCCGTCGGCGAAGGCGGCTTTCCACTCCACCTCCCCTGCCCTGCCCTCGAAGACGACGGCGGCACCGTCCGTCTTGCCGTCGAGGACGGGTTTGGCGAGCTTGCCGTCGGGGAGGCTCTGGCGGATGAAGGCCTTGTATTCGCCCTTGCCCTGGGCGACCACACGGACCTCGAGCTTGGACTCGACGCCCTTGGCGTCCTTGCAGGAGCCTTCGTAGAGGCCCTGCACGTCAATCTCCGCGGGCGCGCCCGCCAGAGCAATGGCTGCCGCGGCCCCCGCGCCGATGAGCACCACCCAGAACAGACAACACCTTGTCATTACCGCTTCCTCCAGGTGCATGGGGATACGCACAAGCCAGGATCATATCTTTTTGAGGCGATGTTTTCCAGCGCGCCCACCGTCCTCCCGAAGGTTCCAATGTCCTCGGGAGGGCAGGTCGCGTCGGGCCCATCGCACCGAGAGGTGTTACCCTCCCGAACGTATTGGTACGTTCGGGAGGGTAACACCTCTCGTGCCCAAGCCTCATCGCCCAGCGCTCAACGGGCTCAGTCCCTGACCACGACGAGTTCTGCGCCGCCGAGGAGGCCGTAGTCGAAGAGGCTGAACTCCTTCTTGACGGCCCATTCGTCCTCGAAGGCGTTGGGGCCAAACCAGAGGAAGGAGTCGCCGTGGCGGACGTGGAGCGGGCCGTGGGCGTTCTGGCCACTGGAGACGACCTCGATCTCCAGGGAGTTTTTCCCCGCCTTCAGGTGCGGCGTGAGGTCCACGTTGTATGGCCGCCAGAGGATGCGCCCGGCCTCGGCGCCGTTGACGCGGACGATGAAGAGGGTGCCGGAGGGGTTCTGGAGGCGGAGGATGGTGCGGGCGCCCTTCTTCGGGTGGTGGAGGACCTCGGTCGCGTAGACCATGCTGCCGGGGTAGAAGGGATAGCCCTGGTCCACCCAGGAGCCGTTGGCGAGGGACTTCGGCTCGTCGCACAGCTCGCCCTCGAAGGGGGAGCGGAGGCGGACGCCGAAGTCGCCGACGATGTATGCCTGCTCGACCTCGGAGAGGAAGTCGTAGTTGAAGGCGAAGTCAATGACGTTTTCCCCTGGCTTCAGGAGGTTGCCGATGGCGACCTTGCCGAAGCCGCGGTCCCAGTGCCAGCCGCAGCAGGGGGTCTCGACGCGGGCGCCGTTGACGCTCAGGCGCCCCTTGTGCAGGTCCTCGATGACGACCGCAGCCTCGCGCACCCGCTTGGCGGCGTTGTGGAACCTGTAGCGGAGCACCACCGGCCCCCCGCGCCCGTCGAAGAGCTTCTTGCGGATGGCCACCCAAGGCTGCCAGGCGAGCGACTCGCGCGTTCCGAAGTGCTCGGCGAGCTTGCGCCGAACCCGATACTCCGCGTCCTCCTCCGAGAACGTCTGGCCGCCATCCAGCGAGTAGCACAGGCGGTCGAGCACGAGCACGTTGTCCTGCGTGCGGCGATGGGTCCACGTGGCGGGCAGCGGCCGCACCTCGCCGCCGCAGGCGCACACGGGGGCTGCCGGCTTGGCGCCGTCGGCCACCCCCTTCCCCACCGCGACGATGGCCGACCCCGCCGGCTGAAGGGTGAGCTCGACCACGAGGTCCTTGCCCACCACTTGGCCGCTGAGCTTCTCGCAGGTGCCGTGGAGCGGGTTCCAGAGCGCGATGGGCTTCCGAGCCGCACCGAAGAGCGTCAGGCGATAGACCCGCCGCGACTCGCGGTCGGAGTTGACAACGAAGATGAAGTCCTGCACGCCGTCTCTGCGGTGCTGCACATAGGTGTGGGGCACGGGCCGGCCCATGTTCGAGCGGAGCCGGAACGCTGGGCGGGCGACCTTGTCGAGCGCGTCCTGAAGCTCGCGCCCGCTCGCTGGGATGCACAGGACGCCTTTCATCCCAGCCAGCTCTTCCCAGGCGGCGGCTGCCGGCTGGCAATCGAGCTCGCTGGGCAGACGCCCCGTGAGGATGACCGTGCCGCCGGCTTTGGCGAACTCCTTGAGGAGCTTGAGGGTCTTTGGCCGCCAGGACTGGGCCTCGGGCACGACGACGACCGAGTAGCTCATCTGGCCGATGACGAAGCGCTTGCCCTTCACCGAGCCGAGGTCCTCGATGTAGCCCTCGTCGCCCAGGTCGGCGTCGTAGCCCGCGTTGAGGGCGGCCTCGAGCAGGCTGCGGAGGATGCGGTCGAGCTCGTTCACGCGGCCCAGATCGGCCTGCGGCACGCCGCGCGGGACCGCTCGCTTGCCCGTGATGACAGTGCGGCGCAGGCTCGCTGAGGCATCCTCGATGGAGTGGAGGAAAAGCACCTCGACCTGCGGCCTGCCCGTTGTGAGCACCGCGGCCACCCGGGCGAAGTAGTCGTTGAGCGGCCGCAGGTGCTCCCAATAGGTCTGCTGGTAGTTCCAGTTCGGCGGGTAGTCGCGCTTGCGCTTCCCCCGCATCGAGTACCAAGTGAGGTGTGGCACGAAGAAGGTGGCGCCGAGCACCAGGTCGTAGTCGCCGATCCACTTGAAGTCTTCGAAGGTGTTGGTGTGGTGCGAGACGCCGAAGATTTCGGTGAGGACGCCGCGGCGGCCGAGCTGGCGTGCGGCGGAGCTGGTCTGCTTGACGGTGAGCAGCAGCGGCTCGGTCTGGCGGCACAGGTGGTCAATGCCCGGGAGCTGTTGGTAGCGGTAGTGGGCGGTGATGCCGCCGCAGTGATTGAGGAGCTGGCCCGCGAAGTTGTCCTCGGCGTTGTAGTGGCCCGTGTGCTCGATGCCGTGCTCCTCGCACCATTCGTAGATGGGCTTGGAGAAGTGGGCGCAGAAGAGCCCCAGGATGGTGCGGTAGATGAGCAGGCGGATGCGGCGGCACTCTGGGCCGTCGAAGAAGAGGTAGGGCAGGTCGCCCCAGAAGTGGCGGCCCCACTGCTTGTGGTAGGCATCGGGGATGCCGTCGTACCAGGGGATGCCCGTGATGCGGCTGTAGAGCTGCGGCTCGTCGGTGAAGATGCCGGGCACGCGGCGGCCGAAGTCCTCGCCCAGGTGCCGCCAGTAGACCTCGTGGGTGAGCTCGATGAAACGCTTTGTGACCTCGGGGTGCAGGAGGTTGCAGTAGGATTCGCCTGACCACCAGCCCGTCTTGGCGGCGTAGAAGCGGCGGAAGAGCAGGCGCTCCTTGTCTCCAGCGGCCGCAGCATCCTCGAAAGTGACCTGCCGCAGCTTGCGGAGCACCGCCCCGTCGCGTTCCTCGATGATATAGGCTGCCCGCGGCTCCCCCTGCGGCTCCTCCAGCGGCGTCTCGCCGGCGCCGACGAACTCCGGCTCCAGGTACGCCTCGCGGTACTCATCCTTCGTCGCGGCCACCTGGCCGCCGGCGTTGCCCGAGGGCCAGAGGTCCTCATCGTAGAGCCACAGATAGCCATCCTTGCGCGCCGCGACCTCGAGCGCCGCGCGCATCGAGGCGAACCACTCCTCGCCCAGGTAGTCGGTCGTCAGCCCCGCGCGCGAGTGGAAGAAGCCGCCCGAAAGCCCCTTGTCAATCATGTCCGCCATCTGCCGCGCCGTCTCGTCCGGCGAAATCCGGTCGTTGATCGCCCAGAACGGCGCAGGCCGCAGAAGCGACTTCGGCTTCTGAAACTTCTCGAACTTCATGGCTTCCCCTTCCTGGCTGTGGGTCCAAGTCTGCCCTTCAGGGAAGTATTATGACTTTTCTGGCGATTCCGTCAAGTCGGGGAGCGTGCCGGTCGCACCGTGTGGTGGGCGCCGCGCCCTTTATCGCTGGCCGTTCCCAGTTCAGCCCGGGGTGGAAAGCGGCGACAAGTGGCCGCATCCCAAAATGTTGTCGCCCATGCCTTGCGCACCGCCGCAACGAGCGGTTGACATGCCGCCCTGAACGCAATATATTGTGGTCAGGGCAATGGCGCCCCAGGAGGAGCGAGCAATGGATGGTGGTGAGCTCACCCGTCGGCAATTCGTCGTGGGCGCGGCGGCGGCCGCAGTGGTCTCGGGCAGCATTCTGCCAGCCGCGGGCGCGGGGGAACGCCCCCAGGGCGCGCCCGACCCCCGCAAGATCCTCAACTACAACCCCGACATGGAATACCGCCGCTGCGGGAAGACGGAGCTGATGGTCTCCGCAATCGCCCTCGGCGGCCACTGGAAGCGCCTGGTCAAGATCATCGGCGGCAACGAGCCCAAGGGCTGGATGAGCACCGACATCGCCCAGCCCGCTTTCCAGAAGAACCGCTACGACGTCGTCACCCGCTGCATCGAGCGCGGAATCAACTACGTGGATGCCTGCTGCGGCGAGGAGATACTGGCCTACAGCCGCGCGCTGCGCGGCCGGCGCGACAAGATGTACTTTGGCTACTCCTGGCACGTCCGCGAGAGCCGCTACCCCGAATGGCGGTCGGCCAAGAAGCTCCAGGAGGGCCTCGACCTCGGCCTCAAGGAAGCCGGCCTCGACTACTGCGACCTCTGGCGCATCAGCCTGCTGGTGGACAGCGGCAAGCACACCAGGGGCGAGGTCGAGGAGGCCGTCGCCGCGCTCGACTGGGCGAAGAAGACTGGGCGGGCGCGGTTTGTCGGCGTCTCTTCCCACGACCGCGCGCACCTCAAACACCTCGTCGAGACCTATCCCCAACAGATGGAGGTCATCCTCACCCCCTACACCGCAAAGACCAAGGTGGTCGAGGACGAGAGCGGCCTCTGGGCCGCCGTGAGGAAGCACGACGTCGGCTGGTTCGGCATCAAGCCCTTCGCAAGCAACTCGGTCTTCAAGGGGGACGGCTCGCCCGACGGCCCCCACGTCGAGGAGGACAACCGCATCGCCCGGCTGTGCATCCGCAGCATCCTGGCGAATCCCGCCATCACCGCCCCCATCCCCGGCCTCATCAGCGTCGCACAGGTCGACAACGTCTGCGCTGCCATCAAAGAGCGCCGCGACCTCGACGCCCAGGAGAAAGCCGAGCTCGACCAGGCCATGGACCGCGCCTGGGCCTCCCTCCCGCCGGAATACCGCTGGATGAAGGACTGGGACTTCGTCTAGAGCGACAGGTCCGCGACCCAGCCACGGCGAGCCTGGGGCATCAATGCCCACATTCTGCGACAGCCGCCCGCCGCCGACCCACAGGGCCTATAGGACCTATGGGACCCATGAGACGGATAGGACCCTAGCCACCCGGCCGGCCGCGAGCCTGGGCTAAAGGCCCATGAGGAATTGGAAGTTGCGGTCGGCGATGCCCGGCAGCCCCTCGTGGCCGAAGTCGGGGTAAATGACCATGTCCTTCTTCGCGGTGATCTTGTTGTAGGCCGCGAACTGGCTGGAGGGGGGGCAGATGGTGTCCATCAAGCCGATGGCCCAGAGCACCTCGCCGCGGATGCGGGGGGCAAGGTGCTGGATGTCCACGTAGCCGAGCTTCTCGAAGACGGCGTCCTCGCGCTCGTGGCGGGGGTCGAAGAGGCGGAAGAACTCGCGCAGCTCGGCGTAGGCGTCCTTGGCCTGATCCATCTCCCACACCCGCTTGTAGTCGGACAGGAAGGGGAAGACGGCGGCGGCGCGCGCGATGCGTGGCTCGAGGGCGGCCGCGGCGATGGTGAGGGCGCCGCCCTGCGAGCCGCCGGTCGCGCCCACCCGCGCGGGGTCCACGTCCGGCATCGCCATCACGATGCGGGCGAGCTGGGCGCAGTCGAGGAATATCTGGCGGAACAGCAGCTTCTCGGGGGCGCCGTCGAGGGCGTCGGCCAGGCCGCGGACGATGTGGCCGCGATGGGTGTTGCCGCTCACGCCGCCAGGGTCCTCGGAGCGTCCGCCCTGGCCGCGGCAATCGAGCGCGGCCACAGTGAAGCCCTGGCCGACGTAGACCAACTTGTCCGCCCAGTCCCCCGAGCTGCCAGTGTAGCCGTGGTACATGACGACGGCGGGGTGACGCTTCGGCGCCTTCTTCGGCCTCAAGAGCTTCGCGTAGATTCGCGCTCCGCCCACGCCTGTGAAGCGCAGGTGGAAGCACTCCGCGTTTGGGGCCTGGAAGTCCGCCGGCTCCAGCGACACCTGGGGATCAAGCGCGTGCATCTCGGCCAGCGCCGCGTCCCAGTAAGCGTCGAAGTCCGCCGGGCGTGGATTGATCCCCTGATAGGTCCTCAGGCGTTCCAACGGAAAGTCAAACGTCAATGGCACCTGGCCACTCCTTTCCTCACCTGTGCGCGGTAGCGTCGAGCCAGATCAGCCCTCCGTTGATGCAGGTGCCTTGAGCCGTCCAGCTCTCTCTCCGTCACTCGCTGATCAGGCACTCGTAGCTTGGGCAGCCGCATGCTTTGTGGCTCTGACGCCCAAAGAACGCTCTGACCCGTTCCCTCCACGCAGCATCGTATCCAACGTTGGGCGCCGGGTCAAGCTCGGTTGCTCGGAGCGCTTGGCGGCCAGGCGGAAACCTGGTAGAATCCCCCCGCAGGCCGTGGGGAGCCGCCACGAGCAACCTTCGATTGGATCTCTCTAGGCAGAATCCCCCCGCAGGCGGTGGGGAGCCGTGGGCTCGGAGGAGAGGAAGCCACCTTGCGCCGCCGGACGCGACTCGTCGTCGCGAGCGTCGTTGTGCTCGTCGCCACAGGCTGGGCCGCGGGAGGCGGGCTGCTGGACCTCAGGGCGCTCCGTGGGCCACTCGTCGAGCAACTGCTCCGCCTCGCCGAGCGCTACGCTCCGCCGCGCTCGCAGACGCCGCCGCCCTGGGCCACCCGCGCCGACCCGCCCCTGGCCACCATAGCGGTCCTCGCCGACACACACTATGACGATAGCGGGCGAGTCGCCTGGGCCAAGCCCTCGCGCGACCGGCTCCTCAAGGTCGTCCGCTACCTCAACGACGCCGTGAAGCCCCAAGCCGTCCTTCTCCTCGGCGACATCGTGGCCTTTGGGAGCGCCCAGCAGCTCCGACGCGTGAAGGCCATCCTCGATGCCGAGCTCAAGGCGCCCTGTCACGCCGTCGCCGGCAACCACGACGGGGCCGACTACGAGGCCGTCTTCGGCCCCACCAACTACACCGTCGCCATCGGCGGCGTCCGCTTCATCGCCATCGGCATCCGCTACGGGGAGTGGGATTCGGGATGGGGCGCCTACGAGCGCCTCGGCTGGCTCGCCGCCCAGCTCGACGCCCACCGTGAGGAGCCGACCCTCGTCTTCGCCCACAACCCCATCGTCTTCCCAACGTTCGCCAACAACGCCGCGGTGCTCCAGCTTCTCGACGCGCAGCCGCAGGTCCTCGGGTATCTGGCCGGCCATCTCCACGTGGACTATGACGTGCGGCTTGCCAAGGCCCACCTCGGCATGCCAATGCTCGCCCGGCCGCCCCACAGCTTCAAGGTCCTCCGCATCTACCCGGACGCCATCCTCATCTTCACTCACGAAGACCTGTCCGACGCCTACCGCCAAGTCAACATCTACCAGAGGATTCAGTTCCCGCCCGGCCTGCGGCCCAGACCCAGATGAGGGGTGGCGGCACCGCGGGGTCAGGCCGCCGGCGCTGAGGGGTCGGGGTGCCGGAGCTTCGAGGTCAGGGCATTCGTGACGCGAGGTCAGGACGTTAGTGTGGTGGGGTCAGCGCGGGGTCAGGGCGCCGTCACCGCGCGTTCCACCGCGGCCAGCTTGGAGGCGCCAAGCACGATCACCGCCTTGGCACGCCCGGCGCCGGTGCTCCCGTAGACGAAATCAATGTTCACCCTCCGGGCCGCCAGCTTCTCGGCCAACTCGGCCAGCGCGCCCACCTTGTTCGGCAGCTCCATCAGCCGAACGTCTGTCTCCGTGAACGTCAGCGGGCAGTCTTTGAGCATCTTGGCGGCCTCGGCCGGCTTGTCCACAACCAGCCGCACGAGGCTCTGCTCCGTCGTCTCCACCACCGAGAGCGCAATGATGTTGATCTTGCGCTCCGCCAGGCACCGGCACAGATGTGCCAGGCGGCCCGGCTTGTTCTCAAGGCTCACCGAGAGCTGCTTTGCCCTGACCATCGCCCTGCCTCCTGAAAACGTGTGCGACGCACGCCACCGCCCGGCTCGGCCCCTATGATCCTACCCCGACCCACCCCCCTCGTCAAGCGCTTTCTCCCCGCGCTGCAATGTCGCACTTGTCCGCGCGGCCAGCCATCGCCAGCCCCGCATCGCCGACATCCCGCCGGGCCTATCCACTTCTCGGAGGCCCAGTCGCGTCCCAACAGCAACGCGGCGCCCAGACGCAATATTGCAAAGTTGAACAACTCTGAAATGTTCCAGGGAGAACGCATCGGGGTGGCCGCGTGGGAGCGGCAGAGCGCCACACGGCGCGGGGTACGGGGCATGGGGCAAGGGCACGGCGGAGAGGCGCTGGCTATAACGCGGCGGTCCAGCCGCCGTCGGCGAAGATGATCTGGCCGGTGATGACGCGCGAGGCGTCGGAGGCGAGGAAGACGGCAATGGGGGCGTAGTCCTCGGGCTCCTGCCAGCGGCCCTGGGGGATGCGGCTAGTGACCCATTCGCGGAGCTTGGGGTCGTCGTAGACCTTCGCGGCCAAGGCGGTGCGCACATAGCCCGGCGCGATGGCGTTGGCGCGGATGCCGTTGGAAGCCCACTCGACCGCCAGCCCCCGCACGACGCCCGTGAGGGCCATCTTCGAGATGCCGTAGGGGATGGTGGTCGGACGCGCGCCGCGGGACATCAGCGATGCGATGAAGATGAGGGAGCCTGGCCTGCCCGCCGCTATGAGCTTGCGGCCCACAGCCTGAGCGACCACGAAGGCGCTCTTGGCGTTCACGTCCAGGCACTCGTCAATCTCTCCGAGCTGAACATCCCCGGCCGGGGCGCGTCGGGTGACGCCCGCGGCGTAGAGCAACACGTCAATCGTCCCGAGGGCCTCTCCCGCCTCATCCACGGCGGCCGGGGCGCGTTCGGGCCTAGCAAGGTCCGCAACAACCACCGCGGCCCTGCGACCGAGCGAGCATATGGCCGCGGCCACCTGCGCCAGAGAGGCGCGCTCGCGCCCGACGAGGGCCACGTCGGCCCCCGCCTCGGCAAGCCCGATGGCGCAGGCTCGGCCTATGCCGCGGCTGGCACCGGTCACCAGGGCAACGCGGCCAGCAAGGGAGAATTGCTGCGGCAGGTCCAAGTGCGATGGCCTCCGACTCGAGGGCGGGGCCGCGCCTGGATCACATAGGACCCATACGCCCCATAGGTTCTATCGAGACTCGCGGGGCCTGTTCTTACCTTTTCCACGGCGGCGTGGACGGGAGGTGCTTGTCGAACTCTGCGATCAGGGCGGCCTCGTAGTCGCCGGCATAGGTGCCGCCGAGGAAGCGGTCGCAGGCCTCGCGGACGAAGAGCTGCCAGGACTCCTCCTCGTGGCCGGGGTTGATGGGGAAGAAGAGCGCGCCGTTGAGGCGGGCGGCCTTGAGGTCGCCCGGGGCGTCGCCGATCATCAGGATGCGGTGCGGCGGGTATTTCCCTTTGGCGGCGAGGGCGAGGTGGTCCTCCTTCTTGCCCTGCTCCTGGCCGCAGATGAGGGCAGCGAACTGGGCGATGCCGTGTTCCTCCCACTCGCGGCGGAGGGCCTCGACGGGCGTGGCCGAAACGCAGATGATGTCGGCCACGGGCGCCAGCCGCTCGATCGCCTTGCGGCAGTGGGGGAACGGCGGCACGTCGAAGACATAGAGCTCGACGAGGCCATTGACGAGATGCGTCCAGTATATGAGCCGCACGAGGCAGGTCTCAGGCGAGGCATCGGCTTGCACGATGGCGCGGCCCATCGCCGAGGTCGCCACCCCCACGGGGTCGGCCACGATGCACTCGACCAGCAGCCGCGCCGAGGGGCTTTGGAGCCGCGACCCCGCGTAGAGCAGCAGGCCCTCGTTGCTGAGCTGAACCCGCTTGTCCTGCTCGGAGCATTTGATGAAGTCCCTGATGACGTCCAGATGCGCCGCGAGGAAGGGCTCGAAGCGCTCGTAGGGCGAAAGCTCGATGAGGTGTTCCATCGTGGCCCGCAGCGCGTGCCAACGGTTGCAGCCCCGCGACTTGGAGTTGAGGTTCACGAAGTCCCACACGTCCCGCAGGATGCGCGCGAGCGCGGCCAGTCCGAACGCCTCCAGCACCGCCGTCACAAAGCAGTACTTGTGCTTCACCTCCATCGTGTCGAACGCGCAGCCGTCCGAGTCAATGCCCACGAAGAACTCGTGCCTGGGCTGAAACGCCTTGAGCTCAGCCTGCGGGTCCGCCATCGCTCGTGCCTCCTGTTCCCTGGGGACGCCAACTGCTCTCGCCCCCTCCACCGCGGCTAGCAGTATACCCAAACCCGCCTCGTTTTCAAGGGCGTGAGGACTCGTCGCGTTCCAACAATATGTCTTGACTCCAGGCGCGCTCTGGTGTAGAAGCGCATGTAGAGGGGCGGGATGAGGCAGGCAAGGCCATGAGCAGGCTGCGCATCATTGCCACACTCGCCCTGTGCCTTCAGAGCCTGGCCTGTCCAGCGCAGAAAGCCGAGCCCAGAGCCATGAACGAGAAGCACGACAGCCGCCAGAACCGCCTGGCGCGCGAGAAGAGCCCCTACCTTCTCCAGCACGCGGCGAACCCGGTGGACTGGTTCCCGTGGTGCCCCGAGGCATTTGAGACGGCGAAACGACTCGATAAGCCGGTCTTTCTTTCCATCGGCTACTCGACCTGCCACTGGTGCCACGTGATGGCCGAGGAATCGTTCGAGGACCCCGAGGTCGCCCGCCTCCTCAACGATGCCTTCGTGTGCGTGAAGGTGGACCGCGAGGAGCGTCCCGACGTTGACGGCGTCTACATGACGGTCTGCCAGGCCCTCACTGGGGGCGGAGGCTGGCCGCTGACCATCGTGATGACGCCCGACAAGCGCCCCTTCTTCGCGGCGACTTACATCCCCAAGAAGACCCGCTTCGGCCGCCTGGGCCTCCTCGAGCTGATCCCCCGCATCACCCACGCCTGGCGCACCCAGCGCGACAAGCTCGTCGGCTCCGCCGACCAGATCGCCGCCGCGCTGCGTCAAGGGCAATCGCCGCCTGCGCTCGGCGCCACGCTCGGGCTCCCCACCCTCGAGGCCGCCGCCCGCCTGCTCGCCCAGCGCTTCGACGCCACCCACGGCGGCTTCTCCGACGCCCCAAAGTTCCCAACCCCCCACAACCTCACCTTTCTGCTCCGACACTGGAAGCGGACGGGCAACGCCGAGTCGCTCGCAATGGTCGAGAGGACCCTTCAGGCGATGCGCAGTGGCGGCATCTACGACCACCTCGGCTTCGGCTTCCACCGCTACTCGACCGACACCCGCTGGCTCCTGCCCCACTTCGAGAAGATGCTCTACGACCAGGCCCTCCTCGCCCTTGCCTACACCGAGGCATCCCAGGCCACAGGCAAGCCCGAGTACCAGCAGACCGCGAGAGAGATCCTCACCTACGTCCTCCGCGACCTCACCTCGCCCCAGGGGGCTTTCTTCTCGGCCGAGGACGCCGACGCGGAGGGCGAGGAGGGGCGCTTCTATCTCTGGCCGCTCCCAGAAGTGGCCAGACTCCTCGCCCCCGAGGACGCCGCCCTCGCTACGGCCCTCTTCGGACTGGAGCGCGAGGGGAACTACGTTGACCCGGCCAACGGCGTGAGGACCGGCCTCAACATCCTGCACCTCCGCCGACCGGTCGCCCCGGACGAGGCCCCACGCTTCGCCGCCATCCGCGAAGAGCTCTTCGCCGCACGCCAGCGACGCATCCGACCCCACCGCGACGACAAGGTGCTGACCGACTGGAACGGCCTGATGATCGCGGCGTTGGCCCGCGCGGCCCAGGCCTTCGACGAGCCGCTCTACGCCGAGGCTGCTCGCCGCGCCGCCGACTTCGCCCTCCATGAGCTCCGCCGCCCCGACGGCCGCCTCCGCCACGCCTGGCGCGACGGCACCCCCTCCCCTGCCCCAGCACACGCCGACGACTACGCCTTCCTCACCTGGGGCCTCCTCGAACTCTACGAGGCCGTCCTCGAACCCCGCTACCTCGAGGCAGCCAGCGAGCTAAACACCCTGCTCCTCGCCCACCACTGGGACGCCGCGGCAGGCGGCCTCTTCTTCACCGCCGACGACGGCGAGGAGCTCCTCTTCCGCCAGAAGGAGGCCTACGACGGCGCCGTGCCTTCCGCCAACTCCGTCGCCCTGCTCAACCTCCTTCGCCTCTCGCGCATCACGGGCCAGGCGGCCCTCGAGGAGCGCGCCGCGAAACTCCAGAGCGCTCTCGCCCCACAAGTCGCCCAGATGCCCATCGCCTACACGCAGTTCCTCGTCGGCCTCGACTTCGCCCTCGGCCCCTCCCACGAAGTCGTCATCGCAGGCCAGCTCGCTGCCGAGGACACCCGGGTCCTTCTCCGCGCCCTGCGCAGCGCCTTCCTTCCCAACAAGGTCGTCCTCTTCCGGCCAGAGGACGACGCCGCCCCGCTCACCCGCCTGGCACCCTACACCGCCCAGCACAAGCCGATTGGCGGGCGGGCCACCGCCTACGTTTGTACAGGCGGCGCATGCAGGCAGCCTACCGCCGACCCGCGCGAGATGCTCGCCGGCCTCGGCGTGGCCTCGGCCCCCGCCGCTACGCCCAGGTGACGGGCGGAGCCGGCCCCTTGTGCACCGCGGGGATCTTCCCGCCAGACCGGGCCGCAGACCCGTTCGCTGAGGGGTCCGACGGATCAGTCGGATCGGTCGGCTCAGCCCGACGGATCCGTCCGACGGATCAGACCGATCGGGACACGCTCGCTCCCATGAGCGACGGGCCGTTACGCCGCGCCTCACGGCTGCCTGCTCGACCAGGTCCGCGGGCTCATGCCGACGAAGCGCTTGAAGGCGCGCTCCAGGGCGTCCACGCTGCCGAACCCGCTCAGGCGCGCGATCTCGGCAACGACGGCACGGCTCGGCGGCCTAGGGGGCGTGGTGGGCATCGGCAGCGGCTGGCGGCGGATGCGCTCGGTGCCGTCGGGCAGTCGCTCGACCAGTGCCGCTCGGCGGCGCGGGTCTTCTGCCCACTGGGTCCAGCCCTGCCCGCCTGGGATGGGCGGGGGGCCGTCGAAAGTGACCTGGACTCGGCCTGGGGCCGCGGGCCTTCTGCCGCGACAGGCGTCCGCGAGGAGCAGCTTCGCGTGCTCGACCCGCGCGAGGGTAATCTCGTGCTGCACCGTGTCGCGTCCCGAACGCCGGAAGCGCCCCTGGAGTTCGCGGAGCGGCACGCGGAGGCCGGCGGCGACGTCGGCGACGCGGATCGGCTCGTTGCGATGGGCGTCTATGAACCAGAGGGCATTGGCCACGACAGGGTCAGTCGCGACCAAGCGGTCGGTTGAGCGGCGGGCGATGAGGGTGGGAGGGACGAGTGGGGCGCGAGCGCGGGTCGGACGCCATTCGCCGGCCATCAGGCTCTCGAGTAGCGCGGCGGCCTGGCGGCCGACTTCGGCGTAGTCGAAGCGCAGCGCGGTGAGCGCGGGCGGCAGCTCGCAGACCGACGGCTCGTCGTCCCCGGCGATGATCCCGATGTCCTCGGGGATGCGGAGGCCGCGCGCGAGGGCGACGTCGGCCAGCGCCCGCGCGAGGCCCGGCCTGGCCACGAGCATCCCCACCGGCCGCTCGAGCTGCCCGAGCCACTCGCCCAGCGACGCCATGGTCCTGTCCCGCCACGCGCGGTTGCGGCTGAAGCTGACGAGGGTGCGGGCCGTCGCAGGGTCGCGCCCCATGCGGCGAAGGGTCAGGCAGAAGTCCTTGCGCTCGATGTAGGACTGGGTGTCGCGCTGAAAGCCCACGTAGGCAAAGGCCCGGTAGCCGCGCTCGACCAGATGCTGCGCCGCCAGACGGCCCGCCAGATAGCGGTTCTCCAGCGCCGCGGGCAGGAGGAGCTGACGCTGGCTCCAGGCGACGCAGACGACCGGCGCCGGCGCTCGCTTCAGCGCCCGCGCCTGCCACTTGTGGGTCGGCACCAGGATGCCGTCCCAGCGCCCCGGCCCGTCGTGGAAGGCGAAGGGGGCGAGGACCAGTTCCCAGCCGGCTGCCTGGGCGTAGGCGATGATGCCGCGCAGGGTTGCCGCCTGGCGCAGGCTCAGGTTGTCGGCGTCAAAGGCCGCTGCGACCCGACGGGGTCTCCGCCCCTGCCCCGGCACTCTTGCACACATGGCAACCTCTCCTGCCCCCTTGACTGGCCTTGGGCGGCGGCCGCGTGGCGCGGACATTCCTCAACGACCAACCCCGAACGCCCGACGTCGAAGGTCGTATCCCAGACGTCTAAACTCGAAGGAAAACTCTTCCGTCAACGCTCGACGTCTCTTTGGCAATGGCCGAACGCTGCGCGGGGCACTCTACAACGTCCCACCGCAAAATGCAAAGCCGAGTCGCGCTTTGCGGCAAGAACCGGCCCTCCACCCCGGGATCGCCTGCGGCCGGTCCTGAGGGCCTGACGCCTTGTCGCGCCAGGTGGTGAATCAATCGGGCGTGGCCCTTGTCGCACGTTAGGCAACTCTTTCCATTCTCTGGACTTGCGGAGAGCATCTCCCTGGCGCCGGCTCTTCCTGCGAGCTTGGATTGGGCTCTGCGGAGACCGCAATCCCAGGTCAGGAGGGTGTCCAGCCATGCCTGCGCTCTGAAGCCCCCGTTCCAGCCTTCTTTGGCTTGAGGCGTGAGCGGCCCGGGTCGGGAAGCGGAGCGTAACGGCCCACATTCGTTCCAAATGGGGCGCGCCACCGCGGCGTCGCTCCGAGCGGGGCGCAACGCCTCGGATTCACTCCGAGCGCGGCGCGCCATCCTCCTTGGCATTCCGAGGGCCCGCGGCACCACTGGCACCCCGAGCGGGGCCCGCCGGTCGTGGCGGCCGAAGTCGCGGAACCTCTCAGGAGGTAACCCGACGTAGGAAGGGTGCTCCCATCACCGCGGCCCAGTCTCCTGAAAGGAGCTTCGAGAGGCTCAGCATGACAGAGGGGGCAGCGCGGCGGTGGCCGAGAAGTGTGGTGCCTGAGAAGAACCAAGGACGATGAGGACGACGAGCACGACTAGGAGGAGGACGGCGACGACGACTGTGGGCGCGCGGGTAGAGGAATGCGGCCAGTTGTGAGACCCTGGGGCCGCAGTTGGACTCCGGTGCCGGCTTGACTTGGGGCAGGGAATGGGTAGAATGGGTTGAGAGGCCAGGAATGCCGACTGGTTTCCAGGAAGGCGATAGTGGAAAAGCAGGAACTGATCAACGCGCTGACGAGGATTCAGGAGGAGCTGCGGTGCCGTCTGGCTGAGGAGCTCCGAGAGGAGGAGGAACCGCTGGAGGAGATCTTCAGCCCGTCGTCGTTTTCCAACAAGTTCGAGACCTATCGTTATAAGTATACGGAGCGGCTGGATACGCTGGGGCGGATCATTGCGGAGATTCAGCGGTCGGAGGGAGGACGGCCGACGTTCAAGGCGATCTCGGTGGAGGCGGGGAGCCGGGAGGACCTATTGTCGCTGATCAACGAGCGGCTGGCGAAGGCTCGGCCGGCGGTGGTGGCGGACCTGAAGATATACCGCGAGCGGCCGGACCTTTGGGTGGCGATTGTGATTTGCGGGTTCTGAGCGGGGCGGGTTAGCTCGCGACAAAGCGAACGGGAAGATAGGCTGTTCGGCAACGGGCGGCAGGGGTCGCCATGCGCTCGGAGTGAGAAGCGTTGTGCCGGTCGCCGGCCGTTGGCGGCGGCGCGGCTTTGGGCGTTGTGGCGCGGGGGGCAGGCCTGGGGTCAGTTGACTTCTGGCTCGGGGATGTGGTGTGGGGGCGCGGCCGGCTCCTGCTCGGCGGCCTCGCGCTCGCGCTGGCAGCGGACGCACAGGTCGGCGAAGGGGAGAGCGCGGAGGCGCGCCTTGGGGATGGGGCGGCCGCAGCTCTCGCATAGGCCATAGGTCCTGTCGTCAATGCGTTCGAGGGCGCGCTCGACTTTGCGGAGTTCGCCGGTGGCGAGCTGGGCGTAGTCGTGGGCCATCTCGGTGTAGAGGCTTTCGGTGGCGAGGTCTGCGGCGTCGAGGTAGCGCGCGCCGGAGGCGTCGGCCTGGGCGTGGGCGAGTTCGGTGTGCATCTGGCCGAGGAGCTCTTGGCGGCGCTGGAGGAGCATGGAGCGGAGGGGGCGAAATTCAGCGGCCTGGCGGCGCTGCCTGCCGGTCTGTCGGGTCTTCATGGATAGATCCTCCTGTCCCCGGCTCGTGGTCGCAATTCGCATGCCATTTGCTGCCGGCGCCACCCCGGTTTTTCTTGGGGCGGACGGTGATGGCGGGCGGCGTTGTATTTGGGCTCGTGGGCGGGGGAGGCGTCCGCGCGGGCAGTAGCCGCGTGGAGGGGGCTAGGGCTGCACGTTTTGGTGCGCCGGCGCACGTGGAGCGTGGGCGACGTGTTCGCCCTGCGACCGCCGAGGGCCAGAGGGGCGGGCGGGGCTCAGCGTGCGACGGCCTCGGTGGGCGTGGGTTGCTCGCGGGGAGGGGTGGGCTCCTGGAGGTCGAAGTAGAGGTGGTCGTCGCGGACGCGGATGACGATGCGAGTGCCGGGGGGGAACTGGGAGCGGAGGAGTTCTTCGGCGAGGGGGTCCTCGATGTGGCTTTCGATGGCGCGCCTGAGGGGGCGGGCGCCGAATTCCGGGGTGTAGCCCTTCTCGATGAGGAACTGCTTGGCGTCGGAGGCGAGCTCGACGGTGAAGCCGCGCTCGCCGAGGCGGCGGGCGACGCGGGCGAACTCGATGTCCACGATCTTTTGCAGGTCGTCCTTGGTAAGGTGCCGTAGCACAATGATGTCGTCGAGGCGGTTGATGAACTCGGGGCGGAAGTGGCGCTCGACGACGTTCATAAGGCGCCGCTTCATGTCCTCGTAGGTCTCCTCGGCGGTGGCCTTGACGAAGCCAAGGGCGCCCTGGGTCTTGATCACGTCGGCCCCGATATTCGAGGTCATGATGAGGATGACGTTCTTGAAGTCTATGTGGCGGCCGAAGCTGTCGGTCAGGCGGCCCTCCTCCATTATTTGGAGAAGGGTGTTGAAGACGTCTGGGTGGGCCTTCTCGATCTCATCCAGCAGCACGACCGCATAGGGCCGTCGCCGGATTTTCTCGGTAAGCTGCCCGCCCTCCTCGTAACCGACGTAGCCGGGCGGGGCACCGATCAATCGCGAAACGTTGTGCTTCTCCATGTACTCGGACATATCGATCTGGATGAGGGCGTCTTCCTCTCCAAACATGAATTCGGCGAGGGCGCGGGCGAGGAGTGTCTTGCCGACACCGGTGGGGCCGAGGAAGATGAAGCAGCCGATCGGCCGGCGGGGGTCTTTGAGTCCGGAGCGGGAGCGGCGGACGGCCTTGGCGATGGCGCGGATGGCTTCGTCCTGGCTGATGACCCGGCGATGCAGTTCGTCCTCCATGCTGAGGAGGCGCTTGGTCTCCTCGCTTTCCAGGCGTGCGAGTGGGATGCCGGTCATGGATGAGACGACTTCGGCGATGACGTCCTCGTTGACGGTGCCGGCGGCTTGTTCGGCTTGTTCGCGCCACTCGCGGAGGGTGGCCTGGCAGCGTGCGCGGAGCTTTTGGGCTTTATCGCGGAGAGAGGCGGCGAGCTCGAAGTCCTGGCTGGCGACCGCGCTTTCTTTCTCTTCGTTGAGGCGCTCGATCTCGGCCTCCAGCTCCTTGAGGTCGGGCGGCTTGGTCGTGGCGGCCATTCGCACGCGGGCGCCGGCCTCATCCATGACGTCAATGGCCTTGTCGGGCAGGTAGCGGCCGGTGATGTATCGGCTGGAGAGCTCGACGGCTGTGGCGAGGGCGCCGTCGGTGTAACGCACGCGGTGGTGGGCCTCGTAGCGGTCGCGGAGTCCCTTGAGGATCTCGAGGGTCTCTTCACGGTTCGGCGGGTCCACCATTATGGTCTGGAAGCGGCGCTCGAGGGCGCTGTCCTTTTCGATGTACTTGCGGTATTCGTCCAGGGTGGTGGCGCCGATGCACTGGATTTCGCCGCGCGAGAGAGCGGGCTTGAGGACGTTGGAGGCGTCAATGGCGCCTTCGGCCCCGCCCGCGCCCACGAGGGTGTGGAGCTCGTCAATGAAGAGGATGACGTTCTTGGACTTGCGCACTTCGTTCATCACGGCCTTGATGCGCTCCTCGAACTGGCCGCGGTATTTGGTGCCTGCGACCATGAGGGCGAGGTCGAGGATGACGATGCGGCGGTCGCGGAGGGTTTCGGGCACGTTGCCGGCGACGAGGGCCTGTGCGAAGCCCTCGACGATGGCGGTCTTGCCGACGCCGGCCTCGCCGAGGAGCACGGGGTTGTTCTTGGTGCGGCGCGAGAGCACCTGGGTGAGGCGTGTGATCTCGCGGCGGCGCCCGATCACTGGGTCGAGCTTGCCCTCGCGGGCCAGCTCTGTGAGGTCGCGGCCGAAGGAGTCGAGGGCCGGGGTGTCGCTGCGGCCCTTCTTTGCGCCTGTGGGGCGCGCGGCGGCCTCGGCGGCCTGGACCTCGGAGCCGAGGAAGTTGTGGATTTCTTCGCGGACCTCGTCGAGCTTGAGGCCGAGGTTGACAAGCACTTGGGCGGCGATGCCCTCCTGCTCGCGCAGGAGGCCGAGGAGGAGGTGTTCCGTGCCGATGTAGTGGTGGCCCAGGCCTCTGGCCTCCTCGAGGGCGAGCTCTAGGACCCTCTTGGCCCGCGGGGTGTAGGGGAGCTGCTGGTTGGCCGGCACGGGCTCTGGGCCGCGTTCGACCACCTTTTCGATCTCGTGGCGGATTTCCCTGAGCTCGACCCCCATCTTCTTGAGGACGACGGATGCGACGCCGGTGCCCTCTTTCACGAGGGCCAGAAGGATGTGTTCGGTGCCGACGTAGTCGTGGTAGAAGCGCTGGGCCTCCAGGCGGGCCAGGCTCATCACCTTGCGGGCGCGTTCGGTAAACCGGTCGAACATCTATGAGCCTCCGTTCTCACCCAGGCAGCGCCGGATGTAGGTCGCGCGGGCCACGTCGCGCGTTGTGGCGTCGAGCTCGCGGCCAACCAGCACCTGGAGGTGCGCAGGGAGAGTTCTCACAAAGAGTTGGTTGATCGCCTCGATGTTGGGCTCCGCTATGATCCCCAGGTGGACGCCCAGGCGCAGGTGGGACAGCAAGGCGATGGCCTCGCTGGAGGAGATCGTGCGAGCGTGGCGCAACATGCCGTATGCCCGCCACACGCGGTCCTCGACCTGTTGGCGGCTCTTCTCCAGGATGACCTCTCTTGCCCGCCGCTCGTTTTCGACGACCTCGGGGATGATCGCCGCGACCTCGCGGACGATCTGCTCCTCGCTCCTGCCCAGTGTCACCTGGTTGGAGACCTGGTAGAAGTTCCCGAATGCCTGGGTGCCCTCGCCGTAGAGCCCTCGGACGGCGAGGTTGATCTTGGCGACGGCGAGGAAGACCTTCTCTATGTGCTTGGTCATCTCGAGGGCAGGCAGGTGGAGCATGACCGAGGCCCGCAGGCCGGTGCCCACGTTGGTGGGGCAGGCGGTGAGGAACCCCAGGCGCTCGCTGTAGGCATAGGGCACCCGCTCGCCTATCGCCGTGTCTATCTGGCTCGCCGCCTGCCAGACGGTTTCGAGCTCAAAGCCCGAATGGAGCACCTGGATGCGCAGGTGGTCCTCCTCATTGACCATGATGCTCACGGCCTCGGTGGCCTGGACGGCGACGCCGCGCTCGCCCTCGGCCTCCTCGTGCTCCTTGGAGATCAGGTGGCGCTCGACCAGGAGCCTGCGGTCAATCGCGCTGGCCACCTTGAGGTCGAAGTAGTGGCACTCGGGCACGGTGCCCTCGTCCACGATCACCTGGCACAGGAGCTGGCTCAGCTTGGCCTGCTGGGGGGGCTTGAGCCGCGTGACGAAGGGATAGCCGGCGATGTTGCGCGCCAGGCGGATGCGGGTGCTGATGACGATGTCGCTGAGCGCCCCGGTGCCGCGCAACCACTCGCCCGGCTGCTCCACCAGGTCAGTCGGCCTCATGGTCCTTGCCCTTCTTGAGCGCGTAAATCTGGTCGCGGATGCGCGCGGCGCGCTCGTATGCCTCTTCCGACACCGCCTTCCTCAGCTCGGCCCGCAGCTCGGCCAGGCGGTCGTCATGGCTCTTGCCGCTCGCCGGCGCCAGACTGGCGGCTCGCTTCCTGCGGTGCTCCGCCGTCCCGTGGATGCGCTCCAACAGCGGGTCAACGCCCCTGCGAAACACCTCGTAGTCGTTGGGGCAGCCGAAGCGGCCGCCGGACCGGAACTCGCCGAAGGTGATTCCGCACTCCGGGCAGGCCGTCGCTTGCAGCTCGTCGCTCCCCGCCTCACCGGCCGCCTGGATGATGCTCCCGAGCACCTCGCCGAGGTCCACCACCGGGTTGGTCACTGGGAACATCAGCTTCTTCTTCTTCGCGCAGTCCTCGCAGAGGTGAATCTCCTTCTTCTCGCCATTGATGATCTCGGTGACGTGTATCGTGGCCAGCTTCTTCCCGCACGGGCACACGATCTGGCTCATAGGCGATGCTCCTCTAACCGGGTGCGCGATGGCAGACGCCTCAGCGCGCGACTCTCACCGTCCAGGGTACAGGGTTGTTAGCTGTAAATCAAGCCCCTGTTGCATTCGGGCAGCTACCTCTTCTCCCAGCGGAGCAGCTCGAGCACCTGGGCGAGGGTGGTGCGCTCGGAGCGGATTTCGCCGCGAATCCTGTTCTCGCGCTCCAGGCAGTCCATCGCGCGGTTCGCCATCTCGGCGGCCTGGGCGCGAGGCAGCACCATCAGCCCGTCGTCGTCGCCCACCACCCAATCGCCGGTGTTGATCTCGATCCCCTCGATGCGGATCGTGGGGCCGATCTCGCCATAGCCCTTAGGCTCCCCTGCCGCCGACGAGATGTGGCGCGCGAAGCATGGGAACCGCAGCTCGATGATGCAGGGTGTGTCCCGCACTGCGCCGTCCACTGCGATGCCGGCCAGGCCTTTCTTCAGGCAGCTTTCGGTGGCGAGCTCGCCCCAGACGGCTGGCGGGCGCCCCCCGGCGTCCACCACGATCACCTGGCCGGGCTCCGCGCGGTCTATCGCCTCCACGGGCTTCGCCCAGTCCCCGGGTGCCGTCCGCACCGTGAGGGCCTGGCCGACCATCCTCGACCCCGGCCACACCGGGCGCAGGCCCACGATGCCCGGCAGGCGGTGGTTGCCGTCCGAGATGTTGGCCGTGGACACGCGCTGGAGCGCCTCTCGGACGCCCTCGGCGCCTGTGCGGCGATAGAGCTCGCTGGCCACGGGTTTGCCGCTGGCGATGGCGGCCTTGATGACCTGGGTGGCGCCCCGGGCGTCAGCGGACTTGGCAATGGCCCCGCCCACGATCACGATGCGGGCGCCGGCCTCCACCGCGGCCACGACCGACTCCGAGGTGATGCCGCCTGCGACTGCGACCGGGACCTCGACGGCCCGAGCGACGCTGCGCAGGAGCTCAAAGGCTCCCGCGCCCCGCATCTGCTCGTCTATCGGGGTGTGAACGCCCACGATGTCGGCGCCCCAGCCTGCCACGGCGCGCGCCCTGGCCACGGGGTCCGGGCAGCCCAAGAGGTCCACCGCCACTCGCACCCCGAAGTTCTGCCCCGCCTTGATGCACTCCTGGATGGTTGCATCGGAGGCGAGGCCGAGGACGGCCACGATGCTCGCGCCGGCCTTGGCCGCGGCCTCCAGCTCGACACGGCCGGCATCCATCGTCTTCATGTCCGCTACGATGGGCACATTGGGGAACTCTGCCCGGAGCTGGCGCACGGCATCCAAACCCTCGCTCTTGATGAGCGGGGTGCCGGCCTCCAGCCAGTCGGCGCCGCCGGCGATGGCCTCGCGGGCCACCCGCAGCGCCTGGCTCAGATTGAGGAAATCCAGGGCGACCTGGAGGAGGGCTTTCATTTGCGATTTGCGATTTCCGATTCCCGAGCTCAGCAATCAGGAACCGGGAATCAGCGGTTCTCCGGGCTGTAGCTTGCGCCGCACCGCTCGGACTCCCAGGCCGTGACCCTTGCGACGCTGATGCCCGCGGGCAGCCGGGGCGCCAGGGCCTCGCAGATGGTCCGAGCGATGTTCTCAGTCGTCGGGTTCTGCTCCCTGAAGGCCTCGAGGTCGTTCAGGCAGCGGTGGTCGAAGGGCTCGAGGGCCTCCTGAACGAGGCGTTTGGCCTCTCGGAAGTCCACGAGCATCCCGAGCCGGTCGAGCTGCTCACCGCGCAGGACGACCAGGATCTTCCAGTTGTGGCCGTGGAGCCGCTCGCAGTTGCCCGCGTAGTCCCGCAGGTGGTGGGCAGCCGCAAACTCGGTCTCGATGAACAGCTCATAGGTACCCAGGGCAGCGCTCCTCCGCAACCTGGACGGCTGCGGGCGTCTACGAGGGCAGCTCCACGCTTGACCCAACCGGATTATACCACGCTGCGCAGAGCGGATCAAGGAGCGGTGGGCCTGTCGCGCCCCCAGCCTCGGTGGCTCCCGGTGTTGCGCCCCGAAGGGGCGCTCTATCATAGCCCAGGGCAGAACGAAGCGACGCCCTGGGTGCCCTGGGCGGGGGGTTCAGCCCTGTAGGGGCGGCCTGGGGGCTGCTCCAATGATAGTACGCCCTTTCAGGGCTGGCGCGCGGGGGCACCCGTGTCCCAGGCCTTCGCCCTGGGCTGTCATAGTCCGCCCCGTTGGGGCTCAGGATAGGCCGAAGACCGAAACCGGAGTCGCGTCAGGCGGTGGGCGCCGCCCGGACGCCGCCGAATCGCCCGTGCGCACACGGAAGGAGCGAGTGAGCTTCTGGGAGCGTGGCGTGCGCTCGCAAATCGCCATGCGCGCAAACGGATAGAGCGAATGTGCTTTCGGGAGCGTGGCGGCCGCCCGCAAATCGCCATGCGCGCACGGATAAAGCTCGTGCGCGGCAATGTGGCGGTGAGGTGTTCGAGAATGGCCCATGCGCGCACGAATAGGGCGGCTGTTGTGTGTCCCCGCGGGGAGCTGGGCGAGAAGCAGATGCGTTCAGAAGGTGACTAGGTGGGCCTGTCGGACGTGTGGGGTGGCGCGGATGGCGCGAAGCGCGGGCTCGTCGAGCGGGCCGTCGAGGTTGAGGACGGTGATGGCCTCGCCGCCGGCGCTCTTGCGGCCGAAGGTCATGGCGGCGATGTTGATGCCCTTCTCGCCGAGGAGCTTGCCCACGTTGCCGATGAGGCCGGGCTTGTCGTCGGCGAAGATGACGAGCATCACGCCCCGAGGCATCGCCTCCACCCGATAGCCGTCAATTACTACGATGCGTGGCTCGCTCAGCCCCACAATCGTGCCAGCCACCTCGTGCTCCTCGCCGTCCACTACGCACTTGACCGAGATCAGGGTTGCGAAGTCGCGCGAGTGAGGGGTCGTGGCCTCCGAGACGCGGATGCCGCGCTCCTCGGCCAGGTAGGGGGCGTTGATGAGGTTGATCTCCTCCTCCAGCACCGAGCCGAGCAGCCCGCACAGCAGGTGAGCGGTCAGATAGCGGGCGTTGAGCTTGGCGGCCTCGCCCGCATAGGTGATGGCCACGCGGCCCGGCACACGGTGTAGAAACTGGACGTGGAAGACGCCCAGGCAGCGCGCGAGGGCTGCGAAGGGGGCCAGGGCCGCGGCCTCGGCCGCGTCTATCGCCGGCACGTTTACCGCGTTGCGGATGCGCCCGTGGAGGAGCGCGTCGGTGATGATCTCCGCGGCCTCGATGGCCACGCTGATCTGGGCCTCCTCGGTCGAGGCGCCCAGGTGGGGCGTGCACAGCACCTGGGGGAGGTCCACCAGCTCGCGGTTCTTGGGCGGCTCGGACTCGAAGACGTCGAGTGCGGCGCCGGCGACTTTGCCCCGGCGGATGGCCTCGGCCAGGGCCGCCTCGTCAATGATCCCCCCGCGGGCGCAGTTGACCAGCCGCACGCCGTCCTTCATCTTGGCGAACTGCGCGGTGCTGAGCATTCCGCGCGTGGCGTCGGTCATCGGCACGTGGACGGTGATGTAGTCGGAGCGGGCGTAGAGCTCGTCGAGGTCGCCGGCCAGGGCCACCTGGTGCTCCTTGGCGCGCTCGGGGGTGACGTAGGGGTCGTAGCCGAGGACGGTCATGCCGAAGGCGGCGCAGCGGCGTGCGACCTCGAGGCCGATGCGCCCCAGGCCGATGATGCCGATGGTCTTGCCCGCGAGCTGTGTGCCCATGAAGCTCCTGCGGTCCCACTTGCCCCCCTTGAGCGACGCGCAGGCGGGGTAGATGTTGCGCGAGAGCGCCAGCAGCAGGGCCATCGTGTGCTCGGCGGTGGAGAGCGTGTTGCCGCCAGGGGTGTTCATCACGATGATCCCGCGGCGCGAGGCGGCGGCCACGTCCACCGTGTCCACCCCCACGCCCGCGCGCACGATGCAGCGGAGCCTGGGCGCGGCCGCGATCAGGTCGGCCGTGACCTTTGTGGCGCTCCGCACGATCAGCCCCTCGGCGTCGGCCAGGTGCTTCTTGAGCTCCTCAGGCTTGAGGTCAGGGGCATAGTCAACCTCGATGCCGGCGATGGCCTGCAGGCGCGCGAGGGCCTCTTGCGCCACGACGTCGGAGACCAGGACCTTCATAGCTGCTCCCTGCTACTTGGCGAGAAGGACGCGCTGAGCTGCGGCGACGCCGGCGCCGAGGGTGAGCTTGACCCCCATCTCGGCGAGGACGAGTTCAAGCGCGGCAATGGCGCCGAGGGTGTCGAGGGTGTCGAGGTAGCCGAGGTGGCCGATGCGGAGGATCTTGCCCTTGAGCTTCTCCTGGCCGCCTGCGACGACGACGCCGTACTTCTTGCGGAGCAGGGCGCGCGCGGCCTCGGCGTCAATCCCCTCCGGCAGCGCGACCGCGGTGAGCGCATCGGCGGGGGAAGCGGCGTAGACCCTCAGCCCCATCGCCTCCACTGCGGCGCGGGTGGCCCTGGCAAGCCGCGCGTGGCGCGCCCAGACGGCCTCGAGTCCCTCCTTCTTGAGGAGGTCGAGCGACTTCTTCAGCGCGGCGACCAGGGTGTTCGCGGGGGTGTAAGGCGTGTCCTCGTCGGCGAGCGCCGCGCGGGCGGCGATGAGGTCGAAGTAGTAGGCCCGACGCGGGGCCTTCTCGATGCGCGCCCAGGCCTTCTTGCTAACCGAGATGAAGGCGAGGCCGGGGGGCAGGAGGAGCGCCTTCTGCGAGCCGACGACGAGCATGTCCACCCCCCACTCGTCGGTCTTCATCGGCATTGCGCCCACGCCCGAGATGCCGTCCACGACCAGGCAGGCGCCCGTCGGGGCGACCACCTTGCCGATGGCCGCGATATCGGTCCCCACGCCCGTGGAGGTCTCGCACAGCGTCGTGTAGACCGCGGCGATGTCGGGGTCCTGCCTCAGGGCCGCGGCCACGGCGGACGGCTCCACCGCCCTCCCCCACTCCACGTCGAGGTTGATCGCACGCGCGCCGAAGCGCTCGCACAGCTCGCTCCAGCGCTCGCCAAACTTGCCGCCGCGAACGCACAGCGCCTTGTCCCCGGGCGCCAGGAGGTTCGAGACCGATGCCTCCATCGCCCCCGTGCCCGAGGAGGTGAAGATGAAGACGTCGTTCCTGGTCTGGAAGACGTGTTTAAGGTCCTCCGTCACCGCCATGAGGATGGCTCGGAACTCCTTAGTGCGGTGATGGAAGACGGGCTTGGCGAGCTCCAGCAGAGTTTCGGGCGGGACTTCGGCCGGCCCTGGGGTCATCAGCCGCTCTCGCACAGGCTTCTCTCCTCTCTGGATTGGATAGGACCGATAGGTCCTATGGGTGCTATTCTCTCCGTGCGGCCTCGACGGCAGCCTGCAAAGTGAATGCCCCGTCGAAGAGGGCCTTGCCGATAATCATGCCCTCGACGCCGAGCGCGGCGACCCGGCGCACGTCGTCCAGCGATGCGATGCCGCCGGAGGCGATCACCGGCGTCGTCACCGCCGCCAGCAGCCTCCGCAGGGCGTCAAGATTCGGCCCCCGCATGGCGCCATCGGTCGCCACGTCGGTGAAGATGAGCGCCCGCAGGCCCATCGGGTCGAGCAGGCGGGCGAAGGCCACGGCCTCAACGTCCGAGGTCTCTGCCCACCCCTCGATGGCCACGCGGCCGCCGCGGGCGTCCACACCGCCCACGATTCGGTCCGGGTGGCGCTCGCAGAGCGCCCGCAGCCACCCCGGCTCGCGGAGCGCTCGGCTGCCAATCACCACGCGGCTCGCGCCCGCGTCGAGGTAGCGCTGCACCGTCTCGTCCGAGCGGATGCCGCCGCCGACCTCGATGGGCACGGCAACCTCGCGGGCGATGGCGGCCACGGCATCGAAGTTCACCGGGCGCCCCTCGAACGCCCCGTCGAGGTCCACCACGTGGAGCAGCTCGGCGCCCTGGTCGGCCCACTGGCGCGCCGCATCGGTCGGCCGCTCGAAGTAGACCGTCTCCCTGTCCAGCCGGCCCTGATGAAGCCGCACGCAGCGCCCGCCGCGGATGTCCACGGCGGGAATGATCATTGGCATGGAGGCCTCGCACCCGGGTGCTCAACAGGCGGGATTATAGCATGGGGCGCGGGCGATGTCAAAGAAGGCGGCCAACGCGCCCGGCCAACGCGCCTCTCCCTCAGCGGGCGCGCTCGCGCTGGTCGCGGCTGAGGAGCATCTCTTTGACCTTCATGAGGCGCGAGATGTCGCTGCGGGTGTATTCTTCGAGCCGGGCTTCGATCATGCGGCGGGTGGCGCGGAGGTCGGGGATGACGGAGTATTCGAGGGCGTTGGTGCGGCGGCGGGTGCGCTCGAGCTCGTCGGCGAGGCGGCGGATTGCGTCCTCGGCTACAGCGAGGGCGACGATCTGGGGAAAGAGCTCGCGTAGGCGCCGAATGGCGGCGTCAAGGTGGGGCGAGGTCTCGTTGAGGTTGTACGGGCGCGTGTCCCCTCTCGCGGTGTACTCGAGCTTCGGTATGACGACCCCCATGACCCGCTCCTGCTGGGTGGTCAGGGTGGCGCCGGGACAGGCGAGAGCGGCAGCGGCCTCGGCCGCGGAGGGCGAGGTGGCGGCGCCCGCCAGGGTGAAGAGCTCGATGACCTCGGGGAACTGGGCGTCGAGGGCCAGGCGCAGGCGCTTGAGCTCGGCCAGGCGCGCCGTGACCTCTTGGATGATGCCCTCCAGCTTGTCCTTGAGGAGTTTGTGGCCGCGCACGGCAAGGGTGAGGCGCTTGCGGACGCGCAGGAGCTCCATGCGGGTTGGGGGGACTTTTCGCCTCATTGCTGCGCTCCCATAGGACCGCTAGGACCAATAGGACCTATGAATCCTACGCGGGTCATGCCTCCTGGGGCTTGTAGTAGGTGTCTAGGTTCTTGGGCTTGATGCGCTTGAGCTCTGTGCGCGGGAGCATGCCCATGAGGCGCCAGCCGATGTCAAGGGTCTGCTGGATGGTGCGGTTTTCGTAGACGCCCTGGGCGACGAACTCGCGCTCGAAGCGGTCGGCGAACTTCACGAACAGGAGGTCTGTGGGCGTCAGGGCGGACTCGCCGAGGACGACGGCCAGCTCGCGGGCGTTCTTGCCGCGGGCGTAGGCGGCGTAGAGCTGGTTGAGGACATCGGCGTGGTCCTCGCGGGTCTTGCCGACGCCGATGCCCTTGTCCTTCAGGCGCGAGAGCGAGGGGAGCACGTCAATTGGCGGGTAGATGCCCTGGTTGTGGAGCGCGCGGGAGAGGAAGACCTGGCCCTCGGTGATGTAGCCGGTGAGGTCGGGGATGGGATGGGTCTTGTCGTCGTCTGGCATGGTGAGGATGGGGATTTGGGTAATGGAGCCCTGGCGGCCGCGCATGCGGCCGGCGCGCTCGTAGATGGTGGAGAGGTCGGTGTAGAGGTAGCCTGGGTAGCCGCGGCGGCCTGGGACCTCTTTGCGTGCGGCCGAGACCTCGCGGAGGGCGTCGCAGTAGTTGGTCATGTCGGTGAGGATGACGAGGACGTGCATTCCGAGGTCGAAGGCGAGGTACTCGGCAGCGGTGAGGGCGACGCGCGGGGTGGCGAGCCGCTCGATGATAGGGCTGTCGGCGAGGTTGATGAAGAGGCAGGCGCGTGCCAGAGCGCCGGTGCGGCGGAAGTCGTCGAGGAAGTAGTTGGCCTCCTCAAAGGTGATGCCCATGGCGGCGAAGACGACGGCGAAGCCCTCGCCGGTCTTCAACACACGTGCCTGGCGTGCGATCTGCGCGCCAACGACGGCGTGCGGTAGCCCCGAGCCGCTGAAGATGGGCAGTTTCTGGCCGCGCACGAGGGTGTTCATGCCGTCAATCGTGGAGATGCCGGTCTGGATGAACTCGTTTGGGTAGTCGCGCGCGGTGGGGTTGATGGGGCTGCCGTTGATGTCGCGGCGGCTGGTGGGGATGACGGGCGGGCCGCCGTCCAGAGGGCGGCCCGAGCCGTCGAAGGCCCGCCCGATGATGTCGGGGGCCAGGGGCAGCTCGAGGCCGCGGGTGAGGAAACGCACCTTGACGTTGTCGGGCGCGATGCCGCGGCTGCCCTCGAAGATCTGGAGGACGGCGCGGTCCTCATCGGCCTCGAGCACCTGGCCGCGGCGCACCTGTCCGTCGGGCAAGCGCACCTCGGCGAGCTGGCCGTAGCTGATGCCCTCGACGGCTTCCACCAGCATCAGGGGGCCGACGAGTTCACGGGCTTGCTTGTAGAGCCTGATCATCAGGGTGCTTCCTTGGCGGTGGCGGTGGCCAGGGCGCCCACCTGGGTCTGGATTGTCTCCCGCAGGGCGTCGAGCTGGCTCATGTCCTCCTCTGCCACCCGTTTCATGCCGGCGATGGCTTCGAGGACGGGGAGCTTGACGATCTGCTCGATGTCGGCGCCACCCTCGAGCGCCGCGCGGGCGAGGTCGTAGAAGTCCACGATGTTGCGGAGCATGAGGAACTGCTTGCGATGAGAGGTGAAGGTGTCCACGGGGTCGAAGGCGCTCTGGTGGAGGAAGTCCTCGCGCACCATCTTGGCGCCCTGGAGAATGAGGCGGTCGCTGGGCGAGAGGGCGTCCATGCCCACGAGGCGGACGAGTTCCTCCAGCTCGGCCTCGCGGTTGAGCAGCCACAGGGCGCGGCGGCGCACCTCGGGCCAGCGGGGGTCCACCTTCTCCCTGGCGAATGTCTCGGCCATGTCGTCGTAGAGCGAGTAGCTGGTCAGCCAGTTGATGGCCGGAAAGTGGCGCTGGGAGGCCAGGGCGTCGTCGAGGCCCCAGAAGACCTTCACCACGCGGAGGGTGGCCTGGACGACTGGCTCGGAGAGGTCGCCGCCCGGGGGGCTGACGGCGCCGATGAGGCTCAGGGAGCCGGTGCGCGCGTCCGAGCCGAGACAGGTGACGCTCCCCGCGCGCTCGTAGAAGCTGGCGACGCGGCTGGCCAGGTAGGCGGGGAAGCCTTCCTCGCCGGGCATCTCCTCTAGGCGGCCGGAGATTTCACGCATGGCCTCGGCCCAGCGGCTCGTCGAGTCAGCCATCGTGGCCACGCTGTAGCCCATGTCGCGGAAATACTCCGCGATGGTGATGCCGCAGAAGACGCTCGCCTCGCGCGCCGCCACGGGCATGTTCGACGTGTTCGCAATCAGCACCGTCCGCTCGATCAGCGGGCGGCCCGTTTCGGGGTCCTCCAGCTCCGGGAACTCAAGCAACACGTCCGTCATCTCGTTCCCGCGCTCCCCGCAGCCGATGTAGACGACGATCTGCGCGTTCGACCACTTGGCGAGCTGGTGCTGGACGACCGTCTTGCCGCTGCCGAACGGCCCGGGGACGCATGCCGTGCCCCCCTTGGCCACGGGGAAGAGGGTGTCAATCACCCGCTGGCCGGTGATGAGCGGCTCGGTGGGCGGCACTCGGCGGGCCACGGGGCGCGCCTGACGCACGGGCCACCGCTGCATCATCGGGAGCTCGCGGCGCCCCCCTTCTGTCTCCAACACGCAGACCGTCTCTGTGACTGTGGCCTCAACCTCCTTGATGGCGGCCACGCGGCCCGAAAGGCCCGGGGGCACCATGATCTTGTGGAGGACGAGCGGCGTCTCCTGCACGGTGCCGAGGACGTCGCCTGCGGCGACCTGGGCGCCCTCCCCTACCGCAGGCACGAAATGCCACTTCTTCGCGCGGTCCAGCCCAGGCAGCTCGGCGCCGCGGACGATGAAGTCGCCAAACTTCTCCTTGATGGCCTCGAGGGGGCGTTGGATGCCGTCGTAGATCGAGGCGATCAGGCCTGGCCCCAGCTCCACGCTCAGCGGCGTGCCCGTGGGAAACACCGGGTCGCCGGGGCCGATCCCCTCCGTGCTCTCGTAGACCTGGATAGAGTACTCCCCGCCACGGATCTCGATGATCTCGCCGAAGAGGTGCTCTTTGCCGACCCGCACTACCTCATACATGCCCGACTTGTCGAGGCCACGCGCCACGACGAGCGGGCCGGCCACCTTTTTTACCACGCCTTCTCTCATGGATGGGTCTTCCCTAACTCAGTACTCGCCCAGGATGTTGGCCCCCGCAGCGACCTCGATGAGCGAGCGGATGTCGTCGAGCGCCGGGTGGCCCGCCTGGCGCTCGGCGGGGAGGAGGACGACGACCGTCCCCCGCTTGCGCAGCGCCACGATGCTCTCCTGGCAGTCGGCGAAGTGCTGGTCCACCACGACGAGGGTCGGGCGCTTGCCCTTAAGGAGCCTGGACGCCTCGTCCGCGAACGCCTCAGGCGTCTGGCACGCCACCGTTGCGGCGCCGGCGGCGGCGAAGACGCCGACGAAATGCCTTCGCCCGATCGCTACGATGTCAGGCATGGGCTTCCCTCAGCGTTCCGGCGATGGCCTCGCGGGGCAGCCCGGCAGCCACGCCGGCCACAATGCTTTGGAGGTTGATGGCCTCGATGCGCAAGCGCCACAGGAAGGCGAAGACGGGTTCAGGGCCGAACGGGGTGCCGCGCGCTCCGTGGCAAAGCTCGCTCACGGCATTGTCAATCAGCCGCTCCACCGCGGCGGCGGGCCGCGGCTCGCCCTCGGGGACGCCTTCGGCCGAGGCAAGGCCGAGGCGTGCGAAGGAGACGCGCCAGTCGCGCCGCTCGTCGCTGAGGCCCGCCACGACTTCGGCCTTACTGGGGCCAAGGTCGTCGAGGGCCTCCGGCCCCAAGACGTTCCGCCATCCATTGAGCCGACAGCGCAAGAGAGCGAGTGCCAGGCGAAGCCTCCACCAGGCCTCGACCCAGGCGGCCACGGCCTCGCTGCCCGTGGCCTGGGCCGCGCGACGAGTGTCCCGCGCCTCGTATAGCGTGGCGGCCGTGAGAACCACCGCGATGCTCGGCTGCTCGCGCGAGACGGCTTCGCGGATGGCCCGCCCTGCCGCGGCAAAGTGGTCCATGGGCGGCGGGGCGTCGGGCGACGCCCAGCACTGCTCCCAGGCCGCCTGAGGCGTCAGCGACGCGGGCGCCAGGCCGCATTCAAGCCCGAGCGCCTTGCGGCCGGCGAAGCGGCAGAATGCGCCCCACTCGAACGCCAGCAGAAAGATGTCGGCGATGGCCTTCGTGGGGCAGGCGTCGGCGAGCCGCCGAAGGCCGGCCGCGTAGCAGGCCTGCATGCTTTCGGCCAGTGCGAACGGCTCACGGGTCTCTGGGATGTCCGCGAAAAGATAGGTCTGCCGCACGCGGCCCAGGAGCTCGCCAAGGCCCTGGGCGTCGAGCAGCTCGAGGGTAGAGCGCTGGTTGAGGAGACGTGTCTCCAGGGCGCTCACGAGGCCGCTCACATAGGCCCAGGCGTAGCGGCGTCGGCCAGTCGTCTTGTTGGTGACGGCACGCCGCACGGTCTAGCCTCCGCCTGCGAGGGCTGCGCCGATCGGCGGCACGTCTGCGAAGAGACGCTGCGCGATATCCACGGCGCCCTCGTCGGCCAGGTCGCGCAGGGCAGCGTCGAGGGTGAGGTCAAGGTCGAGCCGGTCACCCACCAGGTAAGCTCCGCCGCGCATTGAGCCGGGCTCCATGCTGACGCTTATGCGGTCGGCAGCGCCGGCCTCGCGGACGAGTGCCTCGACGGCCGCGCGGTCGCGCTCGGCGCAGTAGAGGGTGCCGCGGCCCTTGGCGCAGGCGCGGCGCACCTGGGCGGCTAGCCAGCGCGGGTAGTCGAAGCCCTGGGAGGCGAGCGCGCGCTCCCGCACGGCCTCGAAGACCGAGGCCAGCATCTCATTCTTGGCCTCCAGGAGCTTCATCGTGTGCTGGGCGCGGCGGCCGTGGAGGTCGCGCTCGAGGGCGGCGTCGGCCTCGGCTTTCGCTGCGGCGATGGCGCGCTGCTGCTCCTCGCGGAGCGCGGCGGCGCGGCGGTCGAACTCGGCCCGGGCCTCGGCCTCGGCGTCCTCGACCAGTTTCCTCGCCTCGGCCTCTGCCGCGGCCAACACTTTTCTCTCAGCGTCTTGGAGCGACAAGGGCACGGCTCCTACTGCACGGCCACGGGCGCCTTGATGCCCATGATCCAGGTGATGAAGAGGATGGAGGCCAGCAGGGCGACGACGGCATAGGTCTCCACCAGGGCTGGGATGAGGATGGAGCGGCCCGACTGGTCTGGCCGCCGGGCGGTCATCGAGATGGCCGCGGCCGCTGCCTCGCCCTGGTAGACGGCGGAGCGCCACTGGACGATCCCCGCGCAGATGCCCACGAAGAGCAGGCCGACGCCTTGGAGGGGCGTGACTTCGGGCTTGCCCGCCAGCAGCCCGGTCCGCGAGGCCGTGTAGATGGCGATGATGAACGAGTAGAAGCCCTGGGTGCCCGGCAGCGCCATAAGGATGAGCAGCTTGCCGAACAGCTCGGGCTTCTCGGAGAGCGCGCCGCCCGCCTGGGCGCCCGCGATGCGGATCCCCGTGGCCGAGCCGACGCCGCCGAACATCACGGCCATCATAGCCCCGATCATCGCCCAGCCGATCCCGGTCTGCGTGAAGTACAGCTTCCAGAACTCTTCCATGCTCGCCTCACTCCTAAGATGCCACGCGCGGATCAGTCCACAACACGGATTCGGCCGCTGGAGGCCCCCAGAGGAGCAAACCGCTCGGCCCCGGGCTCGTAAAAGCGACCGAAGAACTCCACGAAGATCAGACGCGCCGAATGGATGAACGCCCCCAGGCCGCTGAGCACAAGGTTCAGCAAGTGGCCGGGAATGGCCACGAGAGCGAAGACCAGGACGCCCACCAGAAACGGCGCGCCCAGCATCTGGTTGATGATCGAGCCGATGATGTTCACCGCCATGCCAACGATGGTCGTCGTCAGAGCGAGGGCCAACAGGCGGCTGTAGGAGAGCGTATCGCCCACAAAGGCCAGCACCCCGTACGAGCCTACGATGCCGTAGAGGCTCACCAGCCCGACGACGATCTTGCCCGCCAGCGACTTCTCGCCGCGGCCCTGCGTGAGCACCAGCCCCACGGCCCCGACGATGGCCAGCCACTTGCCCAGCGTCACCAGCCAGCCGGGCGTCGCAGGCTCGAAGAACGCTGCCACGAGGATTATGACGCCCGGCAACAGGAGATACCAGAGGCCAGCGTCGAAGAGCGCCCCCTTCCAGTCCCCCTGCCGCCAGCAGCCGTGGAACTTCATCGTTACGCCCCAGAGCTGGTTGAGCACGCCCATCACGAGCGCGAGACCCAGCACCACGAGCGGCTTCTCCATCGGGTCGCCGATCATCAGCTTGCGCGCCAACCACCCCAGCGGGTTCCCCTCGCCCAGGTACTTCCCCTCCCACAGGTTCGCCGCCCAAGACCCGGTGAGAGCGCCCATAAGGATCGAGCTCACGCCGCCCCAGGCGAGCAGCAGGAAGAAATTCCTCAGCCCGGGATAGGCCCGGTAGCGCCTAAGCAGCGCCCACGAGAGGGCGAGCTGGACCGAGCCGTAGATCGCATCACCGAAGCAGAAACCGTAGAAGACCACGAAGCTCACAAACAGATAGGCAGAGGGATCGAACGCCCTGTAGTTGGGTAGGCCAAACATCTCGACGAGGAACTGCGCTGGGCGGAAGAGCCGCGAGTTTGTGAGCGAGACCGGGACGGGGGCCGCGGGGTCGGGGTCCTCCACCACCAGGGCCACGTGGGGCAGCTCGCGGCCGACCGCCGCCTTGAAGGCATCTAGCTCGCGCTCCCGCACGTAGCCCGTGGCGACCGCCGCGCGGCCGGTCGTGAGCATCTTGCTCGCGGCGCGGGCCGTCTCCAGCCGCTCCTCGTAGTGCCCTAGCACCAGCTCCACCTGGTGGCGCAGCTTGCCCAGCTCGGCCAGGCGGGCCTCCACCGCGGCAAGCTCCTTCTCTGCCTCTGCCCCCTTCGCCTCGATGGCTGCAACGTAGGCGTCCAGCGTGGTCGAGCTCGCGGGGGCTGGCACGGGCTCTAAGCCCAACTCGTGCAGCCGCGCGAAGGCTTCCGACGCATCCTCCCGCAGCGTCACCGACGCCACCAGCGCCATCCCCCCCGCCACCGCGACCTGCTCGAGCGTCACACCGTCGGGCACCAGGCGGCGCTCGATGATGCGCCGCGCCTGCTTGGGCGCCACGAGCCACAGATGAGAACTGGTCCACCTGAGCGCCTGTTCTGCGGGAAACGCGATGGCGAGCCCGCGGAACGGTCCGAGCGAGGCGAAGCGCCGCCGAGCGTCGTCGCGCGCGGCCTGGGCCGCCGCACGCCGGGCCGCGAGGTCCTTGACCTCAGCGTGCAGGGCCTCCACCCGCAAGGCGTCGAGCGCCGAGGCGAGCTCGGCTCGGGTCGTCTCGATCGGCGTCGGAATCAGGTTGGATAGCAAGCCACCCGGCGCCCTGGCGTACTCGGCAAGCACGTCGAGCGTCTCGCTCAGACGGCGGATCTGGGCCTCCAGCGCCCGCGTGTCGGCCGACAGCGCCGCCACAGCGCCTTGCGGTGCGCTCGCGCCCCCGACCACGTCGGCAACGTGCATCAGCCCGACCCGCGCCAACCGCTCGGGCATGCCCTCCGCCTCCGAGGCCGGGCCGATGAGCCAGACCTGCTTGAGGGGATCAATCGCCATCGGCCTGCCGCTCCAGGCGTCGGAGAAGTTCCTCGACGAGGGGGCCCACCCGCTCCGCCTTCGCCCTGCTCAAGGCCTCCTGCGCGGCGGCTAGCTGCCGGTCGAGCGCCGCCAGCGCCGCTTCGCGCCGCCTGGCGACCTCGGCCTCGTATCCGGCAGTGGCCGCGGCAGCCTCGGCTTCCAAGCGGCTGCGCAGCTCGGCAAGGTCCTTCTTCACCTTCGCGCGGGCCTCCCCGGCGCGAGCCTTTGCTTCCTCGATTATCCGGGCGCCCCTGGCCTCCAGCGCCACCACGCCGTCTAGCACCGTCTGCTTCATGCCTGGTGTCCCAGCGGACATAAACTCGCTCCCACGTGCCCCACGCGCTACCGCGCACGGGGCACCAGCAGCGGCCACGGATCTGTTTGCTGAACGTCGCCTAGTATACGGAATCTTGGTTTGAACGCAAGTCCACTTGCCATCACGCTCTGGGCTCGCTATCATCACTGATAGAGGAGTTGCCCAATGACCGGCAAGCCATCACCGCTGTTCCTCTGCGAAGCCAACATGGCCCTGGCCACGGACCTCTATGAGTTGACGATGGCAGCGGGCTACCTCCAGGCGGGCCGCAACGAGCCGGCATCCTTCGAGCTCTTCGTGCGCGGCCTTCCCCCCCATCGCTCCTACCTCGTCGTCGCCGGCCTCGAACAGGCCGTCCACTACCTGCTCAACCTGCGCTTCCGCGAGGACGCGCTGGACGCCCTTCGAGCGCACCCGGTGTTGGCCCGGGCGGGGGAGGCTTTCTTCCGCCGCCTGCGCTCGCTGCGATTCACGGGTGACCTGGACGCGATGCCGGAGGGCACGGTGGCCTTCGCCGACGAGCCGTTGCTGCGCGTGACGGCACCGCTCATGGAGGCCCAGCTCGTCGAGACGTATCTCCTCGCGACGGTCAACTTCCAGACCCTCGTGGCCACGAAGGCATCGCGCGTTGTCGCAGCCGCAAGAGGCAGGCCGGTGGTGGACTTCGGCACACGCCGCGCCCACGGCCCCCAGGCCGGCCTGCTCGCCGCCCGCGCCGCCTATATCGGCGGCTGCGTAGGCACCTCCAATGTCCTGGCCGGCACCCAGCTCGGCATCCCGACCTTTGGCACCCAGGCCCACTCGTGGGTCATGTCCTTCGACACGGAGGAGGAGGCTTTCCAGGCCTACTACCGCGTCTTCCCCGAGCACACCACGCTGCTGCTCGACACCTACGACACCCTGGCGGCGGCGCGCAAGGCCACAGCCTTCGGCCCTGGCTTGCCAGCCGTGCGGCTCGACAGCGGCGATCTCGTGGCCCTCAGCCGCCAGGTGCGGCGTATTCTCGACGACGCAGGGATGCGCGAGACCCGTATCCTCGCCAGCGGCGACCTCAACGAGTACCGCGTCGCCGCCCTGCTGCGCCGCGGGGCGAAGATTGACGCCTTTGGCGTAGGCACCGACCTGGCGACCTCGCGCGACGCCCCAGCACTCGGCGGCATTTACAAGCTCGTCGAACACAAGCGCGCCGGCCACCCCGTCCCACGACTAAAGCGCAGCGAGGGCAAGGCCACCTATCCCGGCCGCAAGCAAGTGCGTCGCCTGCTGGATGCGCGTGGCCGCTTTCGCTGCGACGTGGTGTGCCGCGAGTGTGAGGAGCACGAGGGCGAACCGCTCCTCGTGCCCGTCCTGCGCGGCGGCAAGCTCGTGGGGCCGCTGCCGTCGCTGCTGGCCAGCCGCGAGCGGGCCGCCCGCCAGCTCGCCCTCCTGCCAGAGCGCTTCCGCCGCCTCACAGGCGCGGCCCGTTACCCCGTGCGCTGGAGCCCCGGCCTCAAGGCGCTCCGGACCGAGGCCCTTCGCCTCCTCCGCCGCCACGACCAAGCGGGAGAGCGATAATGAAAACGAATAAGACCATCGCCTTCTTCGACGTGGACACCCAGCACGACTTCATGTCGCCCAAGGGCGCGCTCTACGTCCGGGGCGCGAGAACCATCTCGCGCAACATCCGCCGCCTCATCGCCTCTGCCGCCCAGCAAGGCATACGCATCTTTTCCTCCACGGATGCCCACGTGCCCGGCGACCCCGAGATGAAGGTTTACCCGCCCCACTGCATCGTCGGCACGCCCGGCCAGCGAAAGATCCCCGGCACCCTGCTGCCCGACCACGCCGTAGTGCCCACCACCCGCAAGCTGCCCCAAAGCGAGCTCAAGTGCACCCTCTGCCACCAGCAGGTCATCCTCGAAAAGCAGGCATACGACGTCTTCGCCAATCCCAACACCGCTCCTATTCTCAGGGCGTCGGGCGCCAAGCGCTTCATCGTCTTCGGCGTCGCCACGGACTACTGCGTGGTAGCGGCGGTCCTCGGCCTACGGCGCCGCGGCTACGCGGCCACAGTCGTCTCCGATGCCATCCGCGGCATCACCCCAGAGGGCACCGAGAAGGCTCTTGAAGGGATGCGCAGAGCCGGCGCCAAGTTCGCCACAACCGATGAAGTGGTGGGCTGAGGCGACAGGCCCCACGGGTCGTATACGCCCTATCCGATTGACATGCCAGGGACTATTCCAGTATCATGCTCCCGGGCAGAGTCGAGGACGCGGCCGCGTCCGCCCAAGCCACGGCGAAGGCGGACGAGGAAAGTCCGAGCTCCACAGGGCAGCGCGATGGGTAACGCCCACCGGCCGCGAGGCCAGGGAAAGTGCAACAGAAAACACACCGCCAACTGGGGCGTCGCAAGGCGCTCAAAGGGCAAGGGTGAAATGGTGGGGTAAGAGCCCACCGGCGGCGTGGCGACACGCCGGCCTGGCAAACCCCGCGCGGAGCAATGCCAAACAGGGAGCAGAGGCGGCCCGCCTCGCTACGACTCCCGGGTGGGCAGCACGAGGCCGACGGCAACGCCGGCCCTAGATGGATGGCCGCGGCCCGCCCAAGCCCCGGCGAAGGCGGGCAACAGAACTCGGCTTACGATCGACTCTGCCTCTCTTTCCTGTTTCTCTGCGTTCGCGTGATTCGCCGTCGTCTTCTTCTGCTCAGGGGGCTAACATCGTGAAGCTCATCTTCTTCACCAAGTCGCTCAAGGGCATGGACATCTCCGCCACCGGCCGCGAGGTCCTCGGCATGGGCCTCGAGGGCCTCGACCTCGCCGTCCGACCAGGATACTGCGTCAACCCCGACAACGTGGCCACCGAGCTCCCTAAGGCCATGAGGGTCTGGGTCGACATGGGCCTCTGCGTCCCCATGGTCACCACGCCCGGCGACTTCACCGACCCCAGGCCCCCCATCGCCGAGCGTATGCTCGCCGCCTGCGGCGCCGCGGGCATCCGCGAGATCAAGCTAGGCTACTGGACATGGAAGCAGCCTGGCTACTGGGCGCAGGTGGACGCCATTCGCGCTGCCCTCGACGGCTTCGCTCGCCTCGCCGAGAAGCACGCCGTCCGCGTCGCCGTCCACACCCACAGCGACGCCTTCTACGGCCTCAACGCCTGCGCCGCCATGCACCTCGTCAAGGGCTTCGACCCACGCCTCGTCGGCGTCTACATTGACCCAGGCCACCTGGCCATGAACGGCGAGCCCATCCGCATGGCCGTGGACATCGTCCGCGACTACCTCTGCCTCGTAGCCATCAAAGCGATGATTCACATCAAGGGCGAGAAGGACGGCCGCACCGTCTGGCGACACCACCTCGTCCCCCTCCGCGAAGGCTTGGTGGACTGGCACGCGACCATCGCCGCCCTCCGCGAGGTCGCCTACGACGGCCCGCTCACCTTCCACAGCGAATACGAGAACGTCACCCTCGACGAGCTCCGCCGCCTCACCCGCGACGACGTGGCTTACATCAAGGCCATCCTCAGCCAGCCGTAGGCCGTGCATGCCTGCACGCCGAGAGTCTCGGGGGCAACGAGGGCGAAGAGAACGGGGAGGAGAGGGAGTTAGTGTACCTCGCTGGGCCTCGGATTGCACGAACAGGGTCAAAGCTTCCTCTCGCCCGTACGCGGCACGCAGCGAAAGGCCAAGCGCGCGATCACCGCCGGCCTTGCCCCAACCTGTCTCTGTAGTGAGGCTCAGGGCCGGCCTTCTCCATCACCTCCTTCGCGGCGTCAGTGAGCTTGTCGAGGTCGTCGAAGGGCCAGGAGACGACCAGGCCGTCGGGGGGCTTGGAGCCGGGGGCGGCGGAGCGGGCCTTCAACTCGTCGGGGCCGAGGGCGCGGGAGTAGAGGTGGACCCCGTCTATGGCGCCTTTGAAATAGCTGTAGGCATCCTGGCGGCGGCCGATGGCGAGGGGCATGCGGCCAGGGGCACGCCTCTTGCCGATGGCCGCCGAGGCGACCCGGGCGCCGTTGAGGTAGACCTTCAGCTCGGCGCCGTCGTAGGTCATGGCGATGTGTTGCCATTCTTTGAGCTTGAGGACGCCTTCGGGGCTGAGGGCAGAAAAGTGGTTCTCCTTGCCGCCGCCGATGTTGAGGTAGCCACCAACCTGACTGCCGCTGATGATGAGGGCGTAGTGCCCCTGCTCCCATTCGTTGCGGTTCTTGTTGACGATCCAGCGGCGGGGGTCATTGCCGCCGGGAAACTCGTCGAGCTTGATCCAGGCCTCGATGGTGAGCTGCTCGGGCTCCAGCTCGGGCTTGTGGGGAACTTCGACGAAGGCCGATGAGCCGTCGCAGGCGAGTGCGGAGCCGACCTTGCCTGGGACGGGGGCGGCGATGCCGCCCTCGACGTTGTCCTTCCAGGTGTGCCAGTCGCGCTGGCATTGGTTGAAGCGGACGGGCTGGGCGCTGGTCCTGTAGATGACGTTGCGTTCGAAGTGGAAGCCTTTGGAGCCTTCGTCAATGAACATACCGTTGTTGGGCGCGGCCTGGCAGTAGGGGCTGCGGTGGACGTCGTGGAGGTGGTTGCAGCGGATGATGGTGCCGGGCTGGAAGCCGAGGGTGTAGATGCAGCCGCCGTCGCCGAGGCGGTTCATCACGTCGTAGACGTGGTTCCACTCGATGAGGTTCTCGCGTGCGGGCGTGGGCGCGGGGTTCCACTGCCAGCCGAGCGAGATGCCGGTGTAGGGGAGGTCGTGCACGAGGTTGCGCGCGATGACGGCGCGCTGGGCGAAGCCGACCCAGATGCCGACGGCGCCTGCGTAGTCGAGGCCGCAGGCATGGACGTGGTTGTTGGCGATGCGGCAGTCCTTGGGCACGTCTTCCTCGGTCTTCGGGCCGCCGAGGATTACGCCGTTGCCGCTGATGTCGTGGATGCGGTTGCCCTCGACGGTGCACTTGCGGCAGCGGGTGACGAGCTCGATGCCGCACCCGCCGAGGCGGGCGATGGCGCCGTCGGTAACGCTGCACCCCTCGGCATAGTCGAAGCGGATGGCGGCGTCCATTCGCCCCCACTGCGCCTTGTCCCAACTTGAGCCGGTGACGTAGTGGCAGGCCTGGATGCCCAGATAGCCGCCCTGGGGATGAGTCCAGTCGGCATAGGTGAACTCGACGCCCTTGAAGTGAAGGTTGCGGACGGGCCGCTCGGGCGTGCCCCTGACCTCGAGGAGGCGCATGAGCATTGGGGCGATGAATTCGGCTCTGGTCATATCTTCGCCGGGCCGGGGCCAGTAGGTGAGCAGCCCCCTCTGGCGGTCGAGATACCACTCGCCCGGCTGATCGAGGAACTCGATGGCGTTTTCGAGGAAGAACCAGCGGCCTGCGCCGGCGGCGATGGCGTCGTGGGGCCTGGCGTGGGGGCCGAGCATCTGGGCCACCCCCGTTGCAGGGTCAACCTTCTCGAAGCGCTTGCGCGTGATCTCCCAGTTGCCGAATACCACGGCCTCGACGTCTGTGAGGTTCCGCCATTCCTTGAGCTGGCCCGGGGCGAAGGTGTAGGTATGGGACTTGAGGTCTTTGGCGAGGCTGACCCCCTTGAGCTGCCAGCAGGGCTGGGCGGCGTCCTTGTTGGGCGTACGGGCGCGGACGGCCCGTTGGCCGTTGACCCAGAGCTGATGAAAGTACCACTTGCCCTCTTTGACGCCGGGCACCTCGGCGGTCCAGAGCTCGCCATCGCCTTTCTTCCAGCCCATCACCCTCCGGCCGCCGCTGACGACTACTGTTTCTCCAGGCGCGGCCGCGTAGGTGACGGAGCATTGCTCCGTGCCGGAGTCCTCGGGGCCAAAGGCCAGCGTCTCGGGCAGTTCATACCTCCCGGCTCGGAGGAGGACCGTCACGTCGGACTTCAGGCCTTCGGCGACGAGTCTGCGCACGGCACTGCGGGCACGGGCAAGGGTGGCGAACGGCTTGTCAGGCGTGCCCGGGTTCGCGTCGTCCCCGTTCGGCGCCACGGTTAGGGTCGCGCCGAACGCCTCGCCCCGCCAGGCCAACACCACAAGGGTGACCACTAGCGCCAACTTCATCATCGCTCCTTTCGCGTTCAGGAGGAAGCGGCTCCTTTGAAAATGTCAATCTTGCGCCAGCCCCCGCTGGCGAAGCGCCAGAGGAGGACCAGGCCGGCGACGGCGGTGTGGACGGCGGAGGCGGTCCAGGCGCCCACGTAGCCCCAGCCGAGCCGATAGGTGAGCAGGTAGCCAAGCGGCAGCAGGAAGCCCCAGGCGAGCCCCACGCACACGACGGCTGGGAAACGGGTGTCGCCCGCACCCCGCAGAGCGCCCATCATGACTATCCAGATGGCGTCGAACGCCTGGTAGACTGCTGCGAAGATCAGCATCTTGCGACCGATGTCGAGGATTTCCACGCGGCTTGCCGCTGCCGCCCGCTGAGGGACGAACATCCCCATCAGCGGCCCGGGGAAGAGCAGGAACAGGAGTCCCATGACGGCCATGTAGGCCATCGCGAGCCTCAGTCCCAGGTAGGCCAGGCGCTTCGCTGCCGCGAAGTCACGTCGCCCTATGTATTGCCCAACGAGCACCGTAATCCCCTTGTTCACCCCCACGGCGGGCATGAACGACAGGCTCGTTATCTGCCCCGTCGCGGTGTTGGCCGCGAGCACATTGCGCCCCAGAGGGCCGATGAGGGCATTGGTGAACACCGCCCAGCTCGCCACGTCGAGCATGAAGTTCAGCCCCGCCGGCGCTCCAATGGCCATCAGCCGCCAGAAGCGCCGCAAGTCGAGCCCCGCACAGCTCCGCGTGCGGAACCGCTCGTGCATCGGCCCCGAGAGAAACGCGGCCAGGAGGAGCAGCACCTGGAGGTAGCTCGCGGCCACGGTCGCCCACGCCGCGCCGCCTATCCCCATCGCCGGGAAGCCCAGCTTCCCGAAGATCAGCACCCAGTCGGCCCCCGCATTGAAGAGGTTGGAGATGATCGCCACCCACATCGGTATCCCCGGGCGGCTGATGCCCTGGAAGAACGACGACAGCGCGGCGTAGCCAGCCGTGCCCGCCATGTGCGCCATCCGGAGCCCGAAGTACTGCCCGGCCGGACCCGACACTGCGGCCTCCAGGTCGAAGAGCGCAAAGACCGCATCGGGCCAAACAATCAGCGGCACAACGAGCGCCTGCGCCCCCATGCCGAACCATATCCCCTGCCAGGTGTAGCGCGCGCACTCCTGCGGCTCCCCACGCCCCATGCACTGCGAGACAAACGTGCTCGTGCAGCTCGCCGTGCCGAAGATGAAGGCACCAACGACGAAGGACATCACGCCCGCTGCACCCACGGCCGCCAACTCGTTGGTGCCGTAGTGCGCCAGCATGATCGTGTCTATGAAGCCCATCACCGTGTGCGACGCCATCGCCACAATCGTCGGCAGAGAGATCTCCATCACCTCGCGGAAGTCCCGCCAGGCATCCAGGGTCTGCGCCGCCACCACTGGCGGATCGTCGCTGTGCGCCATGACTGCGCTCACCTCTGCACGCTCACGGGCGGCCACCCCCCACCTCATCAGCCTAGCGCATCGGGCCGCCTGGGGCAAACACCTCGCGACTCGGCCACCGCAATTGTGGCGAGCAGCCGCGGCGGATATAATCCGAAGACAGTGCCTATCTTACACCTGTGCCTCCTGGAGTGGTGTGCAACTTGCCCGAGCAGCAGAAGCCAATTGAAGCTCTGTGGGACAGGCTCAGTGCCGCAAGCCCCGAGGAGGTCGCCGACCGCGCCGCGGTGGGCTACGACGCCCCAAAGGCGGCCTACCGCGTCCCTCTGTGCGGCGGCGAGGTGTGGGTGGCGCCAGGCGACCGCCGCGCCGACGGGATGGCCGGCTACGAGGCGACGCTCCTGGCAGTTCAATACCTGCTCACGGCCCAGGCCGAGCGCCCCGCAGGCGAGTGGGTGAACCCGACGAGCCTGCCCTATGGCGACTTCTTTTTCCGCGGGCCGCACCCGATGCCGACCGATGGACTGGAGGAGGCGTTCGGCGCGCGGCTCGATGCGTTCCGCGCCGCTGCCGAGGCGCTTGGTGGGCGGGCGGTGGAGATGGGCGACGCGGCCTACGAGTTCCAGGCCCTTCCCCGCGTGCCCGTCATCGTCATCCTTTGGGTCGCCGATGACGAGTTTCCCGCACGAGCGAGGTTCCTCCTCGACAAGTGGGCGCACCACCACCTGCCGCTCGATGCCCTCTGGGTGCTCTGCCGCGTCCTCGCCAAGCGGCTCATTGCCATGGCAACGCGGGGGGTAGAATGAACCTGGCGCTCTTCAGGACCTCGATAGGACCTGTCGGTCGCATAGGTCCTATCATGGGCGCGTGGGCGCTCATGGCTTGCGTCGGGGCCGCACTGGCGGGCGAGGCGCCCAGCGAGTTTGCCTTTCGCGCGCGCGTCACCGCCCTCACGCCCGACGTGCCGGTGCGCATCCTCTGGCGCTGGGGCGGCGAGGGGCTCGGCGGCTCGGTCGTCCGCGGCGAGCTCACCGCTCTGCCCCACCAGGCGCCCAATGCCCCCTCCGCCACGCTAGGCGCCGAGCCCAAGGGCGATGTTGCGCTGGACGAGGTTGGCGAGCCGACCGCCAAGGAAGCCGTCCTCGTCGAGGACAAGTCGTACCGCTACCTCTACCTGAAGAAGGGCGCCTGGTCGCCCTACGTGCCCGTCGCCTCCCTCAAGGCCAGCGGCAAGGCGTTCATCACCCTCACCCTCGAGGGGCTGAAGACCGACCCGCGCGCGCTCAAGGGCGTTGAAGTCGAGCTGGAGTTCAGTCACAACGGCAAGGTCATCAAGCGCTTCACCGAGGCGGGGCCGGATGGCCCGACGGTCGGCATCGTCCTACCCCTCTATCGCCTCGCGGGTGACGTGACGCCCGAGAGCAAGGAGTTCCTCGACGAGCTCTGCGGCCTCTCGGACTACGCCCGCAAGCGCCTCGAGATGCTCGAGGGCCTGCCGTGGGCCAGGCGGCCCGTGCCCAAGCGCTTCGGCATCCTCACCGATTGCAGCGGCTACGGCGAGGGTGCAGGCTACGGCGTCCGCCACACCAACAAGGCCATCGTCGAGGTCGAGCTGCGAGCGCTACGCCAACTGGGCATGACCGGCCTCCGCGGCGCCGCGCCTTTCGTCTTCGACCGCATTGACCGCCGCGAGGGCATCGCCGCCGCCTTCGCCCGCGTCCGCGAGATGCACGGCATGGGCTATCCCGTGCCGGCCGTGCGGCGGCCCGAGCGCGGCGGCAAGCCGACCAGTGTGCCCGAGGGGGCGGGCTGCCCCTACCACCCCGAGGTCGCGGCTCGCGCCGCGGAGGGCGTCAAGCACGCGCTGGAGGCCGCTATCAAGCCGCGCGTGGACGAGGTCTGGTCACTGACTGTGGACGAGATCGGCTCGGTGTTCGACGCCGCCCCCGAGGGCAAGGGCCACCAGTCCGTCTGCCCCCGCTGCATCGAGGGCTTCCGCGAGTTCGTCAAGGGCCAGGGCCTGACGCTCGCGGACTTCGGGGCGAAGGACTGGGCAGAGATTCGCCCGAACGCCTACGCCCCGCCAGCCGACTGGCCCGTGCAGTTGCCCAAGGAGCCGTGGCTCCCCGAGCGCGGCTGGGGGCTCCTCACCTATCTCTCGCGGCGCTTCAACTGCTTCGCCTCGGCCCGCCTCTTCACCCCCCTGCGCGATGCCTGCGAGCGGGTCAATGACGCGAAACGCACTGCTCTGGGGGCGGCCGACCCTCCCCCTACCCCCTCCCTGAAAGGGAGGCGAGTTTCCCAACCCCTCTCCCTCCCAGGGAGAGGCAAGGGAGAGGGTCGCGCCGATGAAACAGGTGACCGCGCTGCACAGCAGCCTTGGGTCTACTCCTTCGCCCTGCGTGGCAACACGTTTCTGATGGGCGGCCATAGCCTCGACTTTTTCGATTTCTACCGCCACGCCGACAACGGTTTCGTCTACGAGACCTCCAACCGCGACCCGCGGGTGTGGCAGTGGGACAGCTATCTGTGCGACGTGGGCCGCGTCGTGAGCCAACGGCTCGGCAAGCGCTTCGGCATCTACGTCAAGCCCCATCGCGGCGCGCCCATCCAGCGCGCCCTTGCCGCGCTCGCGCGTGGCGCCACGATGCTCTTCTGGTACACCTATGGGCCCGACTACGCCAAGGGCGACAGCTTCTCGCAGCGCCCCGCCGACCTGGTGCTCGTGAGCAAGGCGGCGCGTCTCATCGCAGCGGCCGAGGACGCCCTCTACGGCGGCCAATGGGCAGTCCCCGCCGAGGTCGCCGTCGTCCGCCCGCTCTCCTCCGAATACTGGGGCGACGCCGCCGATTGGGAGAATGGCAAGTGGGTCTACACCGCCCTCCAGCACGCCCACATCCCCGTTGACCCCCTCGACGAGGAGATGGTCGCGAGCGACGACCTCGGCCGCTACAAGGTCATCTACATCAGCGGCAGCCACCTCAAGCGTGCGGCGGCCACCAAGCTCGCCGCGTGGGTTGAGGCCGGCGGCACCCTTTACACCAGCGGCAACGGGCTCGCCTGCGACGAGGCCAACCAGCCCCTCGATGCCCTCCAGCCCGTCCTCGGCCTCAAGTCCCGCGCCAAGCCCGAGCTCTGGTGCGATGTTCAACGCTACGGCGCCAGCGCCCTCGGCACCTTCAAGCACCCCAAGCCCGCGCCCGCCGCCGCCGCCATTGTCGCCGAAGGGGGCTTCAAGCCCCTGGTCGGCCGCGTTCCAATGCAGCCTGCCGAGAGGACCGAAGTCCTTGCGAAGTTCGCCGACGGCGCCCCCGCCCTCATCCGCAACCGCTATGGCCAGGGCCGGGCCTACGTCGCCGCCTTCTTCGCGGGACTCGAATACGCCGCGCGGGTCCACGGCGACGACTTCGACATGTCGCGCGACTTTGACGCCGCCAGGCGCCGCTTCATCACCGCCCCCGCGTTGGACCGGACGCGACCCGTTGTGGACCCGTCGGCCCCCACCGTCGAGGGCATCCTCCTCCGAAACCCAGCCACGGGCAAGCGCGCCGTCGCCCTCATGAACTGGGCCTACAGAGGCCGCGAACTCCTCCCCGTCGAGAACCTCACCGTCACCATCCGCGGCGCCGGGGACGCCTCGAAGGCCCGCGCCGCCTGGCTCGATACCCCCCTCCCCTGCACCAGGGCCGCCGACGCCCTCATCCTCTCCCTCCCCCGCCTCGACGAAGCCGAAGTCCTTCTCCTCGAATGAGCGATCAAGGGTCGCGCTGCTTGATCTCCCGGCAACGTTCGGGTAAGCTATGAACTGTTCGGACAAGAGGGCACAAGAAGGCAAAGGGCGTGGTCCGTTTCGGACACACGTTATTCGACTGTCATTCTGAGCGCGCGACCGGCGGCAGGTGAGCGCCGCGAAGGACCTCTGAAGGGGCGCCGTAACGTGACGCAAGTGGCCACTGCTACGTCATATGGCCCCACCGACAGGTTCTTCGCTCCGTTTTACTCAGCTTAGAATGACAGCCTGTGGCCGCCGGCGCGTGGCAAGGGATGTTGTTCTGTCTGACAAGGACCGCGCCCAGAAGCAAAGGAGAGCGGCGATGCGAAGGATGTGGCTTGTTACGGGGTTGGCGGCCGGCCTGCTGGCCGGGGCGTCGGCGCGCGCAGAGGGCGATGGGAAGCTCAAGGTCCTGATCGTCTCGGGCGGCCACGGCTTCAACCAGCCCGCCTTCTTCCAGATGTTCAAGGACAACCCCGATATCGCCTACACCGAGGTCAAGCACCAGAAGACCTCCGAGGTCTACGACCGCGAAGACCTTCTGAGCTACGACGTCCTCGTGCTCTACGACTTCTGGCAAAAGATCACCGACGAGCAGAAGAAAAAATTCGAGTCGCTCTTCGACAAAGGCGTGGGCCTGGTGGTCCTGCACCACGCTCTGGCAAACTATCAGGACTGGCCTAAGTTCGAGGAGGTCGTTGGCGGAAAGTTCGTCATGCGCGACGAGGTCCGCGACGGCGCCAAGGTCCCCAGGTCCGGCACCGGGGGCGGCCCCCTAAACATCCACGTCTGCTCCAAGGACCACCCCATCACGAAGGACATGGACGACTGGAAGTACCAGGACGAGTACTACAACAAGTGCCTCGTGAGCAAGGATGTCACGGTGCTGCTGACCACCGACTGCCCGAGCAACCAGAAGGAAGTGGCCTGGTGCCGCGAGCAGGGCAAGAGCCGCGTCGTCTACATCATGAACGGCCACGACGAGAAGGTCTACAACAACCCCAACTACCGCAAGGTGCTCGCCAACGCCATCAGGTGGGCGGCGAGGAAGTGAAAAAGGCGTTCGCTTGTCGGTGCGCGGCGTTCCCTGTTCAGTCACGGAGAAGGAGATGCTGGATGGTTGGACGTTTTGCCCTGGCGTGCGCGTTACTCGCAACCCAACTGGCTGTCGGGGCGGATTGGCCGCACTTCCGCGGCCCGAAGTGCGACGGCATCTGCACTGAGACCGGGCTGCTCAAGGAGTGGCCGGAAGGGGGGCCGAAGCTGTTGTGGACCGCCACAGGCGTCGGCAAGGGCTACTCCTCGATGTCCATCATCGCCGGCAAGCTCTACACGATGGGCGACCTGCGGAGCGACGAGGGCGACCGCCAGCACATCATCGCCCTCGACCTCGCGACCCGAAAGGTGCTCTGGACCGCCAAGGTCGGCCCGCCCCACTCCGACGGCTCGCGCTGCACGCCGACCTATGACGACGGCCTCCTCTACGCGGTCGGAACCGATGGGGACCTCGTGTGCGTCCAGGCCGCCGACGGCAAAGAGGTCTGGCGCAAGCACTTCGCCAGGGACTTCGGCGGGCGGATGATGTCGGGCTGGAAGTATTCCGAATCGCCGTTGGTGGATGGCGAGAAGCTCGTCTGCACCCCCGGCGGCGACCAGGCGGCCATGGCTGCCCTCAACAAGAAGACGGGCGAGGTCATCTGGAAGTGCGCCCCGCCCGAGCCGGGGATGATGGGCGGCGCAGGCTACGCCTCCATTGTCATCTCCCAGGGCGCAGGCGTCCGCCAATACATCACCCTCTTCCGCCGCGGCGCGATGAGCGCCAGGGCCGACGACGGCAAGTTCCTCTGGGCCTACCGCCGCATCGGCAACGGCACGGCCAACATCCCCTCCCCCGTCGTGGACGGCGACTACGTCTTCGTCTCCACCGCCTACGGCACCGGCGCGGCCCTGCTCAGGCTCTCCCCCTCAGGCGATGGTGGCGTGAAGGCCGAAGAGGTCTATTTCCTCCCTGCCGACATCTTCCAGAACCACCACGGTGGGTTCGTGAAGGTTGGGGACCACATCTACGGCGGCAGCGGGCACAACGCGGGCAAGCCCACCTGTCTTGAGATGAAGACCGGCAAGGTCCTCTGGCAGGAGGCCCAGCCTGGCGGCGGCTCGGGCGCCGTGCTCTACGCCGACGGCAACCTCATCATCCGCTACCAGGGCAAAGAGGTCTGCCTCATCGGCGCTACGCCCGACGGCTACAAGCTCAAGGGCAAGTTCACACCCCCCAGCCAACCTGGCATGGGCGGACCCGCCTGGGCGCATCCCGTCGTTTGCGACGGCAAGCTCTACCTCCGACACTCCAACTACATCCTCTGCTACGACATCAAGGGCAACTGAACCCAGAGGTGTTCGGGCATCGGTGACCGTTTTCCGAGCACAGCCAAGAAGCCCTCCCGCGGGCGTTGCCTTCGGGAGGGCTTTCTTCTGGTCACGCATCTCGGGTCACACGTCATTGCCTGAATCACTTCGCCTGCACGTCATAGCAGGCGAGCTTGTCGTGGTGGCGGAGGTAGAGGCGGCCGTCGAGGATGACGGGGTGCGCCCAGACGTCGTTGCGCTTGCCGTCGGCAAAGGTGAAGCGGCTGATGATGCGGAAGTCCTGTGGGTCGGGCTTTATGAGGGCCATCTGGCCCCGTTGGGCGAGGTAGTAGAGCCGCCCGTCGGCGTAGAGCAACGAGCCCATCGAGAGCTCGCTCGTGCGATGGAGGGTCTTGCCCGTGAGCGCGTCAATGCAGCCGACTCCGTTGAAGTGGCGATACCAGGAGCCCCAGAGGACGTCGCCGAGGGCAATCACGCCGCCGTGACAGGTGTCCATGTCGGAGGTCCAGACTTCCTCGGTGCGGATCTTCCCGCCCTCAACGACGATGCGGAAAAGCACGCCTCCGCGGCCATCGGGGCCGGTGACGAAGACGCAGTCCTTGTAGAGCACCGGCGTCACGGCAAGCACCTCCCACGTGGTAGGCATGGGCTGGGTCCAGAGGAGCTTGCCAGTGTCGGCATCCACGCCGAAGGCGTGGCGGGCGGAGCAGTTGACAATGTGGCGCCGTCCGCCAAGCTCAAAAAGGATCGGCGAGGCGTAGCCTGGGGCGTCCGCCTCGCGGACGGGCTGGGGCAGTTTCGCGCCTTTGCCAAAGCGCGTTGTCCGCTCAAAGAGCAGTGGCTCGCTGGCCCAAACCGTCTCGCCCGTCGTCTTGTCAAGCGCAGCCATGAGCGCCTTCTTGCCGCCTGGGGTCACGATGACGCGGGAGCCGTCAATCAGCGGGTGATGGGCTATGGCCCAGGCGATGTTGCGCCCAGCGAAGCGGGCGATGAGGTCAACGGCCCACAGCTCCTTGCCGTCGGCGGCGTCGAAACAGGCGATGCGATTGTGGGCGTTGATGTGGTAGAGGCGTCCCTCGTCATAGGTGCACGAGCCGCGGGCGCCCTGATAAGAGCCTTTCCACGACCGCCCGTTCTTCGACCGCCACTTCTCCTTGCCCTCCAGGTCCAGGGCGAAGATGACCAGGTCCTCGCCAACGTCGCCTGTGATATAGATTGTGCCATTCACGATGATAGGCGAGGACCAGCCGCGTCCCAGGCCCTCGGCGGCCCACAGCAGCTTTGGGCCGCCCTCGGGCCACTCCTGGAGCAGCCCCTTCTCATCCGAGATGCCATCGCGTCGCGGCCCGCGCCACTGCGGCCAGCCCGGCTCCCTCGCCGCCGCGAGCCGTCCCACCTCGCCGCAGAGCGCCGCCTCCGCCACCAACGCCACCAGAAGCGTGCGCCAAACCACTCTCGCCATCACCATCCCCTGTTTGACGCGTTGAAAGGCACACCGACACCAGGATGATAGTGTCATCTGCCGCCCCTCTTGTCAAACGACCCGCGGCGCTTGCAGCGACCAGGCAGCGCCCGTAGAATACCCGCTCCACGCATGCGTCCTCGTCGGTCCCATGCGTCCTATCGGTCTCACGTGTCCTATCGGTCCTACCCTCCCGAAGGTATTGGAACCTTCGGGAGGGGTATTGATTGGAACCTTCGGGAGGGGCACTGGGGGCATCCCGTGGCCAGAGTGTTCGAGAGCGATGATTGGCAGAGCTACAAGATGGACTACGGGCGGCCACACCGAGAGCTGGAGCCTATCCAGCGAGAGATTGCGGTAGTGGACGCGGCGCTGGCTGAGCTGCGCTCCGCCGGCATCATGCCTCACACGAACTACGACCACGCGAAGATGCTGGCGCACCGCAGGGCGGTGGCGGAGCTTTTCGAGATTCCCTGGACTGCGATCACGCCGCGGATGCAGCGGCTCCTCTACGCAATCAACGCCATCGCCCAGCCTCAGAGCATGATCGCGGCGGGGGTCTTCTGCGGAAACACGTTCATCTCCAACGCCGGCGCCGCGGTGGGGCCGGGCGCCTGCTACACGGCCAGGAACCTCATAGGCGTGGAGATCAAGCCCAAGGAGGCTGAGCGCGCCGAGCGCAACGTGCGGCGGATTGATCCGACGGGGGTCGCGCGCGTCGTCGCCGCCGACGCCGTGGACTTTTGTCGCGACTTCCCCGAACCCGTCCACCTGCTCTACCTCGACGCCGACGGCGGCCCCGGCCTCGGCAAGGGCATCTACCTCACCATCCTCCAGGCCGCCTTCGACAAGTTGCCACCAGGGGCCATCGTCCTCGCACACAACAGCGTCAATGGCGCCCCACAGCTCCAACCCTACTTCACCTTTGTGCGCGACAAGGCCAACTTCCGCGAGAGCGTGAACGTGATTCTTGATGGGGAGGGGCTTGAAGTCTCCAAGAGGTAGACGGCAAAGGGGACCCCAAAAGATGCCCAGAACCACAGGAGCGCCACAGACCTTTTCCGCCCACTACATCTCCGGCACCCATTGGGACCGCGAGTGGTATCGCCCGTTCCAGGAATACCGCCTGCTGCTCGTTGAGATCATTGACGGGCTGCTCGACCTGATGGAGCGGAGCGATGCCTTCCGCTACTTCCACCTCGACGGGCAGACGTGTGTGCTGCGCGACTACGTGGAGGTGCGCCCGGAGAACGAGGCTCGACTCAAGGTCCTCATGCAGCAGGGACGAATCCTCGTCGGGCCGTGGTTCACGATGCCCGACCTGTTCTGCCCGGGCGATGAGGCGCTCATCCGCAACCTGCTGCTCGGCCGCCGCATCGCCCGCGAGTGGGGCGTCGAGCCGATGCCGGTCGCCTACACCTGCGACATGTTCGGCCACCCCTCCCAGATGCCCCAGCTCTACCAGGGCTTCGGCCTGCGCCATTGCGTGCTCGGCCGCGGCACCAACGAGCACACGACCCCAGCCTTCTTCCTCTGGGAGGCGCCCGACGGCTCGCGGGTCTTCACCTTCAAGCTCCAGGACGCGATGGGCTACGGGGCCTTCGTAGGCTCGCGCCAGGTGATCGAGCGCGCGGCGCCGGGCGCCGATCCCACCGAGATTGAGGCGAAAGCACGCGAGAGCTTCGCACGCTATGTCGGCCACGAGATCAGCCGCACAAACGGCTCCGTGCTCTGCCTCATTGACGCCCTCGACCACATGCCGCCCGCGACGGACGCGGCCCGCTACCTGCGCGTGCTCCACGAGGCTTGCCCAAACGTCCGCGCCCACCACTCCACCCTGCCCGCCTTCTTCGCGGAGGCCGAGAAGACTGCCCGCCGCGTCCCCGTCCGCCGCGGCGAGCTGCGCGAGCCCTCCCGCAACCGCCACGGCTACCTGTGGCTCATCCCCAACTGCGCCTCGAGCCGCGTGCGGATGAAGCAAGCCAACGACGCTTGCCAGACGCTTCTGGAGCGCTGGGTGGAGCCGTTCCTCGCCCTGGCCAACCTCGGCGGCGCCGGCATCCCCGACCGCTTTCTGCGCATCGCCTGGGAACACGTCCTCACAAACCACGCCCACGACTCCATCTGCGGCTGCTCCATTGACCAGGTGCACCGCGACATGATGCACCGCTTCGATCAGGCGCGCATCCTCGGCGAGCAACTGCGCCACAAGGCCCTCGGCGCCCTCACGAAGGACCTCCCCGACCTGGCGAAGGAGCCGAATGAGTTCACCGTCACTATTGCCAACCCCCTCCCCCTCCGCCGCCGCGAGGTCATCATCTTTGATGTTGACCTGCCACTCGACTGGCCGACGACCTTCCACGAAGGCTTCGGCGGCTGGCAGGCGATCAAGGCATTCACCCTCCACGCCGCCAACGGCCGCGAGGTTCCCTACCAACGCCTGGCGATTGACCCGCGGACCATCGAGCGGACCCGTTTCGCCCTCCCCGCCACCTGCGGCCAGGGGGAGTTCAGCCGCTACACCATCGCCGCCGAGGTCGAGCTGCCCGGCCTCGGTTTCACCTCCCTCCTCGTCAAGCCCTCGGCCGCGCCCGTCCGCACAGTCGGCTCCCTCCGCACCGGCCCGACCTCGGCCGCCAACGACCACTTGGGCGTCGCCATCGCGCCCAACGGCACCCTCACCCTCACCCACAAGGCCACGGGCGAGACCTACACCGACCTCTTGACCTTCGAGGACCGCTCGGAGATTGGCGACGGCTGGTTCCACACCCACACCGAGACCGACGAGATTGCCCTCTCGACCGCGTGCCCCGCACAGGTCAGCGTGGTCGCCGACGGCCCCGAGGTCGTCACCTTCCGCGTCGCAGTAACGATGAGCGTCCCGGCACGCTTCGACCGCCTGGCCGAGCGGCGCTCCGACGAGCGCGTTGAGCTCCTCATCACCAGCCTCATCACCCTCCGCCGCGGCGCCCACACGGTCGAGGTCGAGACCATCGTCGAGAACACCGCCGTGGACCACCGCCTGAGGCTGCTCCTGCCCACCGACGCGCGGCGTGCCAAGACCTATCTCGCCCACCACCCCTTCGACCTGGTGGAGCGGCCCATCGCCCTCGACCGCGAGACGGCCCGCTGGCAGGAGATGGAGCAGGCGGAGAAGCCCTTCCTCGGCCTCCAGGCCGTCGGCGCGGGCAAGCGCGGGCTCGCCTTCCTCTCTGCCGGCGGCCTCCACGAGGGCGGCGTGACTGACGACGCCCGCCGCACCATGCTCGTCACGCTCCTTCGCTCCTACCGCCGCACGGTCGGCACGCCCGGCGAGCCCGACGGCCTGGAGCGCGGCACCCTACGCTACCGCTATGCCCTGATGCCGTTCGCAGGTGTCCTGCCGCGGGCCGAGGCCCTCGCACAGCTCGCACGGCTCCAGGCCGGCCTGCTGACGCGGCAGACCGGCCGCTGCTCCTCCGGCTACCCCCCAATGACCGGCGGCGCGGCGACCCGCTCCTTCCTGGAGCAGAAGACGGGGGACCTCGTAGTCTCGGCCATCAAGAGGTCGGAGGTGGGCGAAGCCCTCATCGTCCGCCTCTGGAACCCCACGGGCGAGAGCCGCAACGACACGCTCACCCTCTGGCGTCGCCCCGGGGCTGTGCGGCTCGTGCGGCTCGACGAGGAGGCCGCCGCGCCCTTTGGTGGCCCTGCGCGCGGGGCCAGCCGGCCCCACGCCGGCCGGCTCGCCATCGCGGGCAATAAGCTCACCATCACGGCCGGCCCGCGGCAGGTAGTCACCGTGAGAATCGAACTGGCGTGAGCCTACTACGTCTCCGGGCTCGGGCCGAGGACCCCAACTGCCCCGGGAGCCATCGAGACCGCCCGCCCGCAGCATCCGGGAGCCCTCCGACGGGCTCTCTCCGCCCGGTGAGGCCCTCACAAGGTGACTACAAGAGGGCCTCATAGTAGGAACACAATGGTCTTTACGATCCCAATAGGGTATGCCCGACGCACGGCTTGACAGGGTGATTCTTCTCCCCCTTTGCACCCGACGACACTGAGAGTATACTGTTGGTGATATGCAGGACGGGACCAAGCTGTGGGGCGGTTTGGCGTGGTTGACTTTCTCCTCCGCTGTCTCGCCAGGTTCCTCCTATCGCTACGCTACCGCATCCGCGTCGAGGGACTCGATGAGGTCGCGCGAAGAGGGACCCGCGGGGTGGTGTTCCTCCCCAACCACCCGGCGCTGATCGATCCCATCATCATGACGTGCCTGTTGCACAGGCGCTTTCGCGCGCGCCCGCTGGCCGACCCTGACCAGATTGACCGCCCCCTCATTCGCACGCTCGCGCGCCGCGTCAGAGTCTTCCCCCTCCCCTCCCTCGCGCGCTACGGGCCAGGGGCGCGGGCCGCGGTGGAGCGCACCCTCGCCGAGGCCGCCGCGGCAATCAGTCGGGGCGAGAACCTTCTCCTTTACCCGGCCGGCCATAACCAGCACTCGCGGTACGAGGATCTCCGAGGTAACAGCGGAGTGGAGACCCTGCTGCGCGGGGCGCCCAACGCCAGGGTGGTGCTCGTCCGCATCCGCGGCCTATGGGGCAGCGGTTTCTCGTGGGCCAGGGGCAAGCCGCCTTCAGTGGCCGAAACCCTTCAGAGGGGCGCTCTGAGCCTCCTTCTGAGCGGCATCTTCTTCGCGCCACGGCGGAATGTCATCGTGGAGTTCATCGAGCCGCCCGACTTCCCACGCCGCGGCTCGCGCGACGAGATCAACAACTATCTTGAGCGGTTCTACAACACCAATCCCAGCCCCAACACCTATGTGCCCTATACCCCCTGGGAGCGCGGGGCGACGCGCGAGCTGCCCGAGCCGGAGCCCCCGCGCCTGCGCGGCGACCCGCGAGCGGTGCCAGCCGCTACCCGCGAAGCGGTGATGCGACACCTCGCGTCGCTCACCGGCCGAACAGAGCTGCGCGATGCCGACCACTTGGCCCGCGACCTGGGTCTCGACAGCATCGCACGCACAGAGCTCCTCGCCTGGGTCGAGGCCGAATTCGGCTTCCCCCAGGGCGATGCCGATGCGCTGGAGACCGTCAGCGACGTGCTCCTGGCCGCCTGCGGCGAGGTCGCTACCTCGGAATTCTTCACCCTCAAGCCCATCCCCGCCCCCTGGTTCAGCCCTTCGCCAGGCAATCGCCATGACCGCCCCCTGTCCTCACCCGAGGGCGCCACGATTACCGAAGCATTCCTGAGCCAAGCGCGCCGCAACCCGGGCCGGGTCATCGTCGCCGACCAGATGCGCGGCGCCAGGACCTATCGCGACCTCGTGGCCGCCGTCCTCGCCCTCAAGCCGCAGATCGAGAGGCTCGAGGGCGAACGGCTCGGCATCATGCTCCCCGCCTCCGTGGCCGCAGGCGTCGCCTATCTCACCGCCCTCTTTGCGCGCAAGACGCCCGTGATGATCAACTGGACAGTCGGCGCGCGCAACCTTGCCTATTGCCTCGACAGCGTAGGCGTGCGGTGCGTCGTCACCGCCGCCGCACTCGTCAGTCGCCTGGAGGCCCAAGGGCTCGACCTCTCGGGCATCAAGGACCGCTTCGTCTTCCTCGAGGACATCGCGAGGGGCACCGGCTTTGGAACCAAGCTCAAGGCGTTCCTCCTCTCGCGCCTGAGCTGGCGCAGCCTCGACGCCGTCCAGCCCCCCGAAACCGCCGTCGTCCTCTTCACCAGCGGCTCCGAGACCATGCCAAAAGCCGTCCCGCTCACACACACCAACATGCTTGAGAACCTCCGCAGCGTGCTCGCGCTCGTGCCCCTGAGCGAGGACGACCGCCTGGTGGGCCTCCTGCCGCCCTTCCACGCCTTCGGCGTCACGGTGACAATGCTGGCGCCCCTTTGCTTCGGGCTGAGAACGGTCTATCACCCCAATCCCACGGAGGGCGCGGTGCTCGCCCGCATAATCGAGGCGTACAAGGCCACCGTCCTCGTCGCCACGCCGACCTTTCTGAAGGGCATCCTGCGCTCAGCGGTGCCCGAGCGCCTGGCCACGCTGCGCCTGGCCATCACCGGCGCCGAGAAGTGTCCCGAGGGGGTCTACGACGCCTTCGCGCGCCTCTGCCCGCGCGCCGTCATCGCCGAGGGCTACGGCATCACAGAGTGCTCGCCAGTCGTTACCGTGAACGATCCGCTGGCCCCCCGCCGCGGGAGCATCGGCAAGATGCTCCCGGTGTTCGAGCGCCTGCTCGTGGACCCCGAGACCGGCCGGCTCCTCGACCCGCCCGCCACGGGCGCGCTCCTCCTCCGCGGGCAGTGCGTCTTCGGCGGCTACCTCAGCTACGACGGCCCATCCCCCTTCGTCCAATTGGCGGGGAAGACCTGGTATCGAACCGGCGACATCGTGAGCGAGGACGCCGAGGGGGTGTTCACCTTTCGGGGCCGTCTCAAGCGATTCGTCAAGCGCGGCGGCGAGATGATCTCGCTTCCCGCCATCGAGGCCGTCGTGCGCGATCGCTTCGTCCCAGAATCCGAGGAAGGCCCCGCCATCGCCATCGAGGCGACCCCCGACGAGGCCAACCCCGAACTCGTCCTCTTCACCACCCTCGACCTCGATCGCCAAGCCGTCAACGCGGCGCTCCGCGACGCCGGACTCTCCCCACTCCATAACGTCCGCCGCGTGGTGAGGCTGCCCGAAATCCCCCTACTCGGCACCGGCAAGACCGACTACCGCGCCCTCAAGGCCATGCTGCGCGAAGGCCCCGCCTGACGCCAGCTACTTAGCCGCGCTCTGCGCAGCGAAGGGCCGCACCAGCAGGTTGCGATACGCCACCGGCCCGTGGTCGCCCTGGAACATCAGCGGGCCGGCGGGCTTCTCGTCGTTGAACGCCGCCGCGCGCGTCGGCCCGGTCAGATCGACGTTCTGATGGACGATCTCGCCGTTGTGCTTGACCAGGAGGAACCTGGCGTTGGCGACCTTTTTCCCCTCCGCATCGAAGCGCGGGGCGAGGAACTGCACGTCGAAGCTCTGCCACTCCCCCGGCGCCTTGCTCGCGTTCACCCGCGGCGAATGCCCCTCGAAGCCCGGCGGCTTCCGCTTGGGGTCCCACCTCTCATAAATCCCCCCGCACTCTATGCCCGGATAGGCCCCCTTGGCCACCCCGAAGCTGTCGTAGACCTGAATCTCGTACCGCCCCATGAAGTAGACGCCCGAATTCGAGCCTTTCGGGATCATAAACTCGATGTGCGCCTCGATGTCGCCGAACTGCTCCTCCGTAAACAGGTTCCCCGTCCGCCCCTTCGCGCCGTTCACCAGGATGCCCTTGCCCGGCTTCGTCGCGATGGCCCTTTCGTTTGCGGGGTCCTTGACCGCCTCGCCCACCTGGAGCCATTCCCCGGTCGGCTTCTTCCACCCCTCCATCCCCTCCCCCTTGATCAGCTCGGTCCACTCCCCTACCTCGCGAGCCGACGCGCTATCGCACGCAACGCCCAAAGCCACCACCAGGATGCCAAGCACCAATCTCATCGCAGAACCTCCTTTCCAGGCCGCCCCCCTCGCGCCCACATTCTATGCCCGCCGCGCCGCGCCGTCAAGCCGCACCCTGCTGGGAAGCCCGACCAAGGCCCCGCGCCGCCGCCACGCCGCCGAATCCGGCCCTCCGCCGCCCATCGCCAGCCGCCCCTCGATTGCCAGTCCCGCACCAGGCTTTGACATGAGGGCGCGCGGAGCATATCATGGGCAAGAAAGGTGGCACGCCGTGGCCAAAGTGCTGCTGATCAACCCGCCCGCCGAGCAGACCCTCGTGGGAAACAACCCGCGGTTCCTAGACGAGGAGCGCGGCCATAATCCCCCCCTCGGCCTCCTTTATCTAGCCGCGATGCTGGAGGAACGCTCCGACCACGCCGTCTGCGTGCTCGACGCACAGGCCGAGGAGCTCTCCTACGAGCGGCTCGCGGAGCACGTCGCAGGCGAGGCTCCCGACCTCGTGGGCATCACTACGATGACTTTCACTCTCCTCGACGTGCTCCACACTGTCCAGGTGGTGAGGCAGGCGGCCCCCGAGGCCAAGGTCGTCCTTGGCGGGCCACACGTCCACCTCTATCCCCGCGAGAGCGTTGCGCTCCCCGGCGTGGACTTCGCCATCACGGGCGAAGGCGAGCACGCCATCGTCGCCCTGGCCGACCGACTCGACGATCCTAAGCGCTGGACGGAGGTGCCGGGGCTGGCCTATCATGCCGATTGCGGATTGCGGATTGCGGATTGCGGATTGAGATCGGAAATCGGAGATCGGAAATCGGAAATCGTCGTCAACGAGCACGCAGGGCTCATTGACGACCTCGACTCCCTCCCCTTCCCTGCCCGCGACCTGGTGCCTTTCCGCCGCTACAGCTCGGTGCTGGCCAAGCGTCAACCAATCACCACGATGTTCACCAGCCGCGGTTGCCCGTACCGCTGCACCTTCTGCGACAGGCCCCACCTGGGCAAGAAGTTCCGCGCACACTCCCCGAAATACGTCGCCGACGAAATGCAGTCCTGCGTCGAGATGGGCATCCAGGAGTTTTTCCTCTACGACGATACCTTCACCATTCGACGCCAGCGCGTGCTTGACATCTGTGGCGAGATTCAACGGCGCGGCCTCGACATCGGCTGGGACATCCGTGCTCGCGTGGACACGGTGGACGAGGAGATGCTGAAGGCCCTCCGCGCCGCCGGCTGCGAGCGCATCCACTACGGCGTCGAGGCCGGCGACGACCATTTCATGCAAGTCCTCAACAAGGGCATCACCGTCGAGGACTGCCGCAGGGCATTCCGCCTCACCAGGCGGGCCGGCATCTCCACCCTCGCATACTTCATGATTGGCATCCCCGGCCAGACCGAGGCCGACGTCCGCCAGACCTTCCGCCTCGCCCGCCAGCTCGATCCCGACGTCGTCCACATCACCATCCTCACCCCCTTCCCTGGCACCGAGATCTACCGCCAGGCATTTGAGCAAGGCGTCTACGACCGCGACTATTGGCTCGAGTTCGCCCGCGAGCCCCAGCCCGGCTTCCAGCCGCTCTACTGGACGAAGGAGCTCGGCCGCGAGCGGCTCGAGGAACTCCTCGTAGCCGCCTACAAGAACTTCTACGTTCGCCCCCGCTACATCCTGCGTCAGCTCCTCAAGTGCCGTTCCTGGCGCGAACTGACGACCAAGGCCAAGGCCGGCCTGCGCGTGGCGCTGCTGAGGCGGACGTGACGAGCCGCTCTCGACGGTCGCAGCCTGTGTTCCTTGTCACGGAGAGCCTGTCGAGGCATTCCTCTTACGCGCGCGCAAAGGCGAATAGCCCCCTTGACTTCTCTTAGCTCCGCTCGCGGTGACAAGAAGCGGCCGCACGGCTCGCACGGGCTGGCAAGGGTATAGGATGGACGCTCACGCATCCGTGGCTTTAGGGCGTATTCCGGGCGCATGCGCTCCTTGAAGCATCTCAATGGCCGGCGGATGCGGCGCGGAGCGGCTGGGGCTTCCAGTCGAAGGACTCCCAGTAGGCCCTATCCGTGGCATAGGGGTCCACAGGGTCGGTGGGCTTGAGGTCCTTGGGCAGAATCCCGAAACGCTGCATCTCGCGGATGTAGTGCTCGGTGGGTCGGTAGCCGGGCATGTCGAACCGCTTGCCGGCCATGAGGCGGTCGTGGGCGTCCCGGATGCGGGAGAGGAGCGCCTGATAGAGCGGGTCGTCCTTGGACTGGAAGACCACCTTGCCGGCCATCTCGTAGCCGCCGGCCTTCTTGGCCAGGGGAGCCATGAGCAGCTTGGACTTCTCGGGCCGTGAGATGTTGTAGATGGGTCCGCGTCCGCCGCGCTCGATGCCGAAGCGGATGGCCCTCCCGCCCTTGACCTGCTTGAGGTGGCATTCGCCGCAGCGCTGCTGAAAGGCCGCCTGGTCCTGCGGCGAGAAATGCACGGGGTAGAAGCCGTTGCCCAGCGACGCATAGGTGCCGGGGTAGCAGGCGCTGGTGTCAATCCAGAGGCGCACGACGGCCTTCTCGCGCTCGGAGAGCTTGGCCTCGTAATGGGTGCCATCGAGGAGCTTCAGGAGGCGGCTGGCCGCCGAGCCGATGACGTACGGGGCGTGGTTGCTCTCCGCGCGGTTGCGGTTGTCGTTCACCAGGCCACGGGTCTGCATGGTCCAGTAGCTGATGGTGTACATGGGCGTCTTGTCACCGCAGAGGTCCACCTTGCCCTCGGGTTTGTCCGGGTTGTGGCAGGCGACGCAGTGCTTGTCGAGGATGGGCTGGATGTCGCGGGGGTAGTCAATGACGTCGGGGACGCCGCTGACAGGCTCGATGGGGGATGGCGGCCGTTGCATGGCCATGACGGAGGTGGAGAGGCTGGTCCGCGGCGTGTCGGTGCGCAGCTCGTGGCAGCCGACGCAACTGGTGGTCTCGCCGGGCTGAACGGTGAGGAAGCTGTGCATGCGCTTGACCGCGATGTCGCGGGCGTCGAGGGCGACGAAGAAGACGCTCTTGAGCGCCGGCACGTCGAAGTACGCCGAGCCATCAGGCTCCACGGGCACAGTGCCGAGGATCTGCGCAAGGGTGAACGAGCCGCCGATGGTGAGCGGCTCCATCCCGCCCGAGTGGTTGATCGGCTTGGGGAGCTGAGCGAGGACGAGGAGCTTCTTGATCGAGCCACGTTCGACGCCGGCCATCCGCCGCCCGTGGTAGATGTCGGTGAGCATTAGGCGGCCGGTAGCCTTGGCGAGGTTGACGCGCGGCGGGATGATGCGTTCGCGGGGGCGCGGGGCGAGGGGACGCGGCTCGTGGACTTGAAGGTGTCGCTGGTCCGGTGGCAGAGAGTAGACCCGTTCGCTGTTCCCCTTGTCGTCCATGACGTAGATGCCGCGCGGCGAGGCGGCCAGGATGCAGCCCTCGCTGAAGGCCCAGGGGTCCTTCCAGTCGCCGCCCTTGCTGACGATGCGCGCGGCGCTCTGCACGTCGGGACCGAGCGTTGGGTCCACGATGGCCACTGGGCCGAGGTGCTCGGGGCGACCGTGGCCGGGCGAGTATGACACCACGACCTTGTTGGTGCCGGGAATGGGCTTGGCGTCGAGCATGGCAGTCCCGCCGAAGGAGTTGCCGAAGAAGACCGTCTGGTTTGTGCCGTCGGGGTTCATCGCCCAGAGGTGATGATAGTGGACCTGGGAGCGGTCAACATATTCCCAGCGCATGTAGAGGATGCGGCCGTCGGGCAGCGGCCAGGGAGTGTTGTCGTGATCGTTGTTGCTCGAGAGCATCCGCACGTTTGAGCCATCGGCATCGCAGCGGTAGAGCACAGCGACTCGCGTGTACCAACAGTTCACAAAGCGGCGGCAGCGCGACGAGCAGAAGACAATGCTCCCGTCGGGGCAATAGGTGGGCTCGATGTCGTCGTCGGGGCCATCGGTGAGTTGCCGCAGGCCGCTGCCGTCGGCGTTGATCTCATAGAGGTGATAGGGGTGCGTGCCGCCCTTGCGATAGGAGAAGAGGATTCTCTTGCCGTCATGGTGCACCTGTGGGTCGCGCACGCCGCCCTTGGGGTCGTCGAGGAGCACCTTCAGCTCACCGGTGCGGAGGTTGAGTCGGCACAGGCGCCCCCCCTCACCGTAGCCCCAATACACGCCGTCCTGGAACTTGAACCCGAGGGTCCTTGCCGGCGACTCCGAGTGGTCTGAGTAGTTGCCGAATGTCACGTACCAATGGTCGCGGCCCGGCACGCGGACGGCGAAGACGATCTCGTCCACGCCCTTCATTGGGCCGTCAAGGAAGCCTTTCAGCATCGGGCCGCCGGCAAAGCCCCCGGGGTCCGCGGGCTGGCCCTTTGTCGGCGTCTTCGCAGCCGCTTTATGCTCCGCCTTAGGCGCGGCCTTCGGCTCCCCCTTCGGCGCCGCTTTAGGCGGCACCTGGCCGGCCATCGCAAGAGTCACGGTTGCCGCTAGCACGCAAGCCACCCAACGGCTCATGGTTCTTGTCTCCGCAGCCGGCCCGGCGCTCCCCCTCCACTGAATGATAAACAACGAACCCCGAGGAATCAAGTCGCCATTTGACCAGGCCGCTCCCCCAGCGTAGACTGGCGTGAGGAAAGGGCATGACGATGGCAGCGGCCAGCGACACCATTCGCCTAGGGCTGATCGGCTGCGGCGGGCGCGGCACGGGCGCTGCACTGAACGCGATGAACGCCGACCGAGGCGTTCGCCTCGCCGCCCTCTGCGACATCTCTCCCGAGCAGATTCGCATCCGCCGCGCCGGCCTCAAGCAGCAGAAGCCCGACCAGGTGACTGTGGACGACGCCCACTGCTTCACCGGCCTCGACGGCTACCGGCGGCTGATCGAGTGCGTGGACGTCGTGCTCATCGCCGTGGCCTCAAAGTTCCATCCCCTCTACACCAAAGCCGCAGTCGAGGCAGGCCGCCACGTCCTGTGCGAGAAGCCGCACGCGATTGACCCGCCAGGCCTCCGCGACCTCATCGCCGCTTGCGAGCTGGCGCGCCAGAAGAACCTCAGCCTTGCCTCCGGCTTCCAAAGCCGACACGACCCCGGCTACCAGGAAACGGTCAAACGGCTCCGCGACGGGGCAATAGGTGAGATCGTGGCCATCGAGGAGAAGCTGCTCCGAGGCCCCTACGCCCCCTATCGCCGCGACCCCGCACATTCCGAAATCCAGCACCAGTTCGCACACTGGGCCAGCTTCGCCTGGCTCTCCGGCGACGACCTCCTCCAGGGACTCGTCCACAACCTCGACCGCGCCAACTGGCTCCTGGGCGACAAGCCACCGCTGAAGTGCCACGGCCTTGGCGGCCGCGCCTCCGCCCCAGCCGACTTCCGCGGCACCCTCTTCGACCACCACACCGTCGTCTACGAGTACCCCGGCGGCGTCCGGCTCCGCGCCTTCTGCCGAACCGCGCCCGGCTGCCACAACGAGACTTCCACCACCGTCCTTGGCACGAAAGGCCGCTGCGACCTCCTCCGCTGGCGCATCGAGGGCGAGGCCAAGTGGCACTACCGCCACCCCGACGGCCCGCGCCTCAGCCCCTATGACCTCGAACACCAGGCGTTCTTCAAGGCCATCCGCTCGGGCCAGCCTCTCAACGAGGGCGACATCATGCTCCGCGCAACCCTGGCGGCCATCATGGGCCAGCTCTCCTGCTACACCGGCAGCGAGGTCGCCTGGGAACAGGCCCTCAAGTCCGACTTCGCCCTCGGCCCCCGGGCCGAAGACTGCCGCCTCGACATGGAGCCCCCCGTTAAGCCCGACCCAGCCGGCATATACCCCGTCCCCATACCCGGCGTCTCCAGGCTCCTGTGAACCGACTGCCATGCCTCAGACGGAGTTGAACACAACGCCGACGCGCTAAGCTGCTTGTTTCTTGAGCTCCGGGAAGACGCCGTCTGGGAATTGTGGGAATTGTGCCGGGAATTGTGCCTGTCACGTTTGGACGGCAGGGGCTGCCACAGGGAGCGAAGAGGGCGCGAGTTTGGGGTCGGCCCGAGCTTGGAGTCGTGCGACCTCGTCGTGGCGGCGAGGTGATTGAGGCATGAATTGACCGCAGCGCAGCCCCCTACGCCTTTTCAAGCCAAGAGTGGATGAATTACGACCTGAGCCCCGACCGGCCCGCTCACGCGAGACGGGCGCACTTGCTAGCGGTGGCGCGTTGCAGCTTTTGGGGCGCTTGTGGTGTCTTATAGTTTGCGTAGGCATTGTTGGGCCTAGCAGAGAAGCTTCGCCCCCCCGCGCCAGCCCCCGGACGGGGTGGCGGGCCTCAAGTGGTCCGGGGGCGACAAGGAGAGAGCGGTGAGGACGCTGGTTGTGGCGAGCGCTATACTGTCCCTGGCGGTCATGGCAGCCGCCTTCGCGGGCGAGGAGCGGCAGCGGCCGCCGACGGCCACGGGTGCCTTCGTATCCGCTGAGCTGGCCGGCGAGACGATCAAGTGGCAGCTCGACCTCGGCGCCGACCTGGGGAAGAAGACCTATGAGATGCCGGCAGCGGTAGAGGTGAGGTACATTGAGAAGGAGGGCGCGAAGCCCGCCGCGCAGACCGTCCGCCGCACCGGGCGCGACTTCCCCCTCCGCGAGGGCCAGAAGGCCGTCAAGGGCACCTTTGTGTCGGCCAAGCTTGACGGCGAGGCCGTGCTCCTGACCATCAAGCCGGCGGAGGGGGACAAGAACCTGGAGTTCACCCTCCCCAAGCAGCTCACGGTCATGTACCGCGAGGAGGGCGGGAAGCTGAACGCCTTCAGCGTGGGCGTGCCGCGCACCCCCCGCGAGCCGCGAGCCAAGGGTGCCAAGTAGAGCGTTCCTCAGGCGAATCGGGCGATGTGTGGCGCGGCCGTGCTCGGCTGCGCCACACCCTTTTCCAGCCGCTAACGCGAAGCGCTTCGTACGACCCCCGCTCCCCGCGCCGCAGCCACGCGGCACCACAAGCTTTTCCAGCCGCTCGCGCGACGCGCGTCCTCTCGAGAGTCCCCACGCTGTCGGGTGGCTAGTGCCGCCCGCTGAAGGCCTCGGCGCGGAGCGTTAGCCTCCAGAACGTATTGGAACGTTCGGGAGGGGGTTCTCCGGAGGGGGTTCTCCGCGCTGCTGCGCCATGCCGCCACCATCATCTATTGGGGCTTGCGGCCCCAGACCTGAAAGGTGCGGGCGACGCTGGCGAGGGTGCGGGGGTCGCTCTCGAAGGCCGCAAGCTCGGCGACGGTGGCGTCAATCTCCCCGCCCGTGGCCAGGCCGGCGGCGATCAGCGGCTCGCGGACCTGCTCGAGGGTGATGGAGCCGATGCTCTTGCCCTCGCCCGAGAGGAAGACGGGCTGGGCGATGTCCACCTGCACGTCGGCCAGGCCGGCGTCGAGGAAGAGGACGGGGAGCCTTCGCCCGATGCAGGGGTCGCCGCCCTTGTGGCGCACGGCGGCCTGGAAGAGGTCCACGTACCTGTTGTAGGCGGCGCACGGCGGGTAGCAGACGTGGCCGGGGAAGTCAATGTCCTCCGCCGCCACGATGCCGCCGGGTCGCGCGGCCCGCACCATCGCGGCCAGCCCTTTCACGGGGTCCTTGAGGTGGGTGAGCAGGTAGCGGGCGTAGACAAAGTCGTAGGCGCGCTCCTCGCTCAACGCGTAGACGTCGGAGCGGCGGAAGGTGGCGCGCAGGCCGCGTCGGCGCGCCTCCGCGTCGGCCTCCCAGAGGAATGTCTCGGCGCAGTCCACCCCCACGGCCTCGCCCTCGGGCCCCGCCATCTCTGCGATGCCGAGCGTGACCTCGCCGATGCCGCAGCCAACGTCGAGGCAGCGCATGCCGGGCCTCAGGCCGGCGCGGAGGAGGAAGGCCTGGGTGGTGGGCCACTTCATGCGCGAGAGGAGATGGAGCCGCTCGGCGCCGCTGGTGCCGCGCGCGAGGACGTAGGTGGTCTTGGCCGAGGGCTGCGCGCCTGGTGGCTCAGGCATTGGGGCACTCCTTTGCGGCTGGGAGCTCGATGCGGAAGGTGGCGCCCTTGCCCGGCTCGCTGGCGAGGGTGAGCTTGCCGCGATGTTCCTCGACGATGCGGCTGACGATGTTGAGTCCCAGGCCTGTGCCCTTTTCGCGGGTGGTGAAGAAGACCTCGAAGATGCGCCCCTGAATCTCCAGGGGGATGCCAGGCCCGTTGTCGGCGACGCTGAGGGCGACGCCGGCCCCCGTGGCCTCGGTGGTCACGGTGATCGTCCCGCCGCGCTCGAGGGCCTGGATGGCGTTGATGACGAGGTTCTGGACTGCCTGGATGAACTGGCGTGGGTCGAGGTCCACGGGCGGCAGGTCGCGCGCGAAGCGGCGGACGAGCTGGATGCCGTGGGCGTCGCACTGGGGCTGGAGGACCTCGAGGACCTGGGCGACCAGGTCGTTGAGGCGGACGCGCGCGGGCTGAAGGGGCGCCGGGCGCGAGAAGGCCAGGAAGTTGTTCACCGAGTCCTCCAGCCGCTCGATCTCGCCGCGGATGCGGGCGATCTTGGTGCGGAAGTACTCGGCGTCGGCCGGGTCGCGCATCTCCTTGAGGTGGCTCTCCATCATCTGGACGTTGATCTTGACGGAGCTGAGGGGGTTGCGCACCTCGTGGGCGATGCCGGCGGCCAGGGTCCCCACGTAGGCCAGGCGGCTCTCCTCTTGGAGTTGCGCGTTGAGCTTCCGGTCCCGCTCGTGCAGGAACACTATGTAGGCGGAGAAGATGGCGAGGATGGCGACGCAGATGACGGCGATCTGGACGGCTGACCAGCGCATCGGCTCCTGGAACTGGCGCAGTTGCTCGTCGAGGATTTGGGTGGAGACGCCGACGAGGAGGCGGACCGGCTCGCTCTTGGGAGGCCAGAGGTCAATGACGTATTCTGGGGGCGACGAGGCCCCGCCGGCCCGCAGGGCGCGGATGACCTCGGGCGCCGCAAGCTCCGGAGAGGCAGGCGGGAGGGCCTCCAGGGGCGCCGCCGCGCGCTGGGGCGCGCCGCCGGTGGAGTTGAGCACCTGAGCCGAGCGGTCGGCCAACTGAAGGTACGCAATCGTCTCATCGCTCGCCACCAGGCGTTCCATGGCCAACCGCACGGACGGCGAGCGCGGACCCGAGCGCTCGATCACGGGCTCGAGGTCCCGCTTGATCTGGATGGCGCGGCCGATGCTCCGCTCGAGGTGCTCTGTGAGCCGCCGGGCGGCCTCCACACGCGCCTGCTGGTGGGAGTAGACGAAGACCACCAGCGGCAGCAACGTGATCATCACGAGGAGCGCCACGAAGAGATTGCGGCGGAGCCGCGAGGCGCCTGCTCTCATGCGCTCACTCCATCGCCTGCCTCACCTTGGCCCCCAGGGCGCGCATCTCCCCCTCACGATACGCCCCCTGCCTCCATTGGTACGACACGCCGTCGCCAGGCCGCCGCGGGATGATGTGGAAGTGCAGGTGCATGATCTCCTGCCCCGAGCAGGCGCCGTTGAACTGGAAGAAGTTGAAGCCCTCGGCCCCGGTCGCCCTCATCACGGCCCCCGCCACCCTGGGAGCGGCGGCAACAAGCGCCGCAAGCACCTCCTGGGGCGTCTCCAACAGGTTTGCAAAATGGGCCTTCGGCACCAGCAGCGTGTGGCCGGGCGCGATGGGATGAATGTCCAGGAACGCCACCGCCTGGGCATCCTCGTAGACCCGCTCCGACGGAATCTGCCCCGCGACGATCTTGCAGAAGATGCAGCTCGGGTCGCTCATGATTGGCCTCCTCCCCTCCCGTCGCGCTTCACCATACCACCTGCGGGCGGCCCATGCAAGTCATCGCCACACAACAGGCCTGGCGCCTACTGTACGAGCGAACGTCGCGCCGCAGTCTCGTGCTCGTCGTCGTCGTCGAATCCCCTCGCTTACGTGGCGTAAGGGGAGCCGACGACGACGATTCCAGACCCCGTTCATGGACCTCAGGATTGGGGAGCTGCCTTCTCACCACACGTGGATCTTGTGGCCGTTGCCGGGGAACCAGAGGCAGTCTACGATGAACGAGGCGCCCAGCCCGGCGACGTAGCCGACCATGATTCCGACGAAGAAGTAGCGCCCGCGCCGATATGCCTGGATGCCGCCGAACTTGATGATGAGGGTCTTGATGGCCCAGGTGAGGAAGACGGAGAAGGCGAGGTAGCCGGTCGTCTCGCCGGCGCTGATGGCCATGCCTACGGGATGAACCGGCCACCAGGCCCAGCGGTACTGGGCGAGGGCGACCAGGCCAGTCGTCACCGCCCCGACGCCCATGAAGGCCAGCCGGTTCCAGTCGCGGGGCGCGGGGTTGAGCTCCTTGTTGGCCACGTGGCCGAAAATCCACTCGTGCCCGCGCGACCACTCGAAGGCGTCGAAGTTATGCGCCCCGCGCGTGTAGGCCAGGTAGAGCGTGTAGGCCACGCCGACGGCCATCGAGATGCCTGCGGCAAGCGCCATCATCAGGAGGAAGCCCCCGCGCGCCTTCGGCTCCACGGCCGCCATGCGCAGGTTGTGGGCCGCCGTATACGGGATCAGCCGCTCGTTGTTGCAGTTCACGCAGTAGCCCATCCCCACCATCAGGCGGTCGGCCGACGACATCGTGTCGTAGCCCAGGGTGTAGAAGGTTGCGGCCTGTGGCGTGATGGGGCTCCACAGGTAGATCAGCCCCGTCTGAGCGGCCAGGCGCGTGACGCCCACATAGACGAGGAAGCCTACGGGCACGAAGAAGGCGGCGACGCGCGGCGACATCCCTGCCCTCAGGTACCACGCGAAGACCACCGCCCCGCCGATGAGGAGCCCGAGCACCGCCGTGCGGTAGCAGATGACCTCGCGGCTGTCGTCCGCACCCCCTCTCATACCCAACGCGCGGCGCATCACGCCCGCCAGGTGGCCACGAGCCATCCAGAAGCCCAGGAGCACGAGAATCACAAAGCCGCCCCAGTTCTGCCAACCGCACGCCTCGCTGTAGGGGCAACCCCAGTTGTCCGGCTTCCCGATGTCCAGACCAATCGTGTTGAAGAACCCCGCCTCGAGGATGAAAAACACCCAGAAGAACCACACGCTGAAAAGGATGTTGAGCGGGGTGAAGTAGGCGAAGCCCATCACGAAGAAGTTGGCCTTGAACAGAATGGCTGGGAACCTGGGGGCGATCTGCACCCACGCCCACGTCTGGAACGGGATCACCGGGAAGTCCAGCTTGAAGTAGGAAATCATGTTCCAGCAGATCACGAAGAAAGGGATTGCGAAGCCGACCCAGAAGAGCGGCTGGTGGGCGACGGCGGGCCACAGCGAGTGGCCCCGCCCTTCCTCCATCAGAAGCATCGGCAGCTCCGCGAGGGGAAACGCCAGCCGCTCGTTGTCCACCCACTGCTTTCGCAGGATGACCATCGTGCAGAACGAGCACAGGAGCAGCGCGGCGATGAGGAGGCCCCACCAGAAGAGCGGCACCACCCACGCGGCCCATGGAATCTGCTCCCCGCGCGGCATGCCCATGAAGAGCCACTGGACCGCCGGCCCAGTGTCGCTGGGGGCCAGCCAGCGCGGCATCGTGCGGGTCATCCACTCGGCCCAGAAGTTCTCCGGCGAAGCGTAGTAGAAGGGCGCCGAGATGTAGCTCAGCAGGAACCCCACGATCCCCAGCGACGGAAAGATCGCCGCCACCATCCCCATCGAGAAGATGATCACCAGCTCCCACGGCTCGAAGGCCAGGCTCCGCCGAATCGCCCGAAGCGACACGTTGATTGGAAACACCAGCAGCAGAAAGGGCAGGAGGACAGCGACCGAGATGTAGCCGAACCGCATCCAGAGGCCGCGCGAGACGTAGTAGCCGAACGGCTCCCAGACATTGATGACGGCGGCAAGCGCTGCGCCCACCAGGATGGCCCGAAACCTTCTCATACCACCACCCTACCACGCGCCCGCCGCGCGGCCCAACTGGTAGACCCCGCAGCCGGCCAGCATCGCAGCCACGGCGCGCCGAAAGCCCGCCGGGCTCAGCGAGGCAAACGCTTGCTCGCCCAGAAGCGTGCCCGCCACCACCGCGGGCCAATAGGCCATCGCCATCAGGCCCAATTGCGGCGTCAGCAGCGCCTTGCCCGTGATCGGCGCCTGTGCCACGTAGACAACCAGCCGCCAGCTCACAGTGGCCGCGAAGACCAGCATCAGCGCCGCCTTCGTCGCCTCCTTGCCCAGCCGGCACCGATAGAAGTAGAGCACGACGGGCGGCCCGCCCGTGCTCAGGGCCGCCCCCAGCGCCCCGCTCGCCACCCCCGCCACAAATGCCCAAGCCCGGCTCTCGCGGCTCGGCCCCCCGTCACCGCGCAGAAAGGGCTCTCCGGCCGCCAGGATGAGCACCAGCCCGAGGATGCTGCGCAGCAGCCACTCCGGCCCAAAGGCCAGGAGATAGAGGCCGACCGGGGTGCCGGCCGGCACCCCCGCCAGCAGCCACGCCACCCGTCCTGGCCGCACCTCGCGTCGCACGCGCCAGAGCGCGATCGCAACGTTCGGCACCACCAGCACCGTGATGCCCACCGCCGCATCCTGAATCGTCGCACCCAGCAGCGGCAGAAGGGCCACCATTATGACGGCAAACCCAAAGCCCGACACACACTGCACGATGGCGGCCAGCATGCACGAGCACGCCATGACCAGGACTTCTGGTGCGCTCATCGCCAGCATTGGTCCCCTCAGCTCTCCCGCGCGTCCGCAGGATAACAGACTTGCGCGGGCGCTTCAACCATGCTATCATTACGGGTGAGGCGTGTCCGCCTCTCTCCCCCCGGCAAACGTATCACGGTACAGGGGCAGCCCAGGAAGGACCTCGGCATGGTGCATCGGCGTCTCCCGCGCGACCTGGAGCAGGTCATCAAGTTCCACGGCCACTTCTGTGGGGGGGTCCTCATCGGCTATCGGGCCGCCAAGGCCGCTATGGAGCGCTTGGCCGCTCAACGCGCGGAGGACGAGGAGCTGGTGGCCATCGTAGAAAACGACTCGTGCGCGGTGGACGCCGTCCAGGTGATCGCCGGCTGCACGTTTGGAAAGGGCAACCTCTTCTTCCGCGACCACGGCAAACACGTTTACACGCTCGCCCTTCGGCCCTCCGGCCGCGCGGTGCGCGTGAGCCGCAAGCCAGGCCCACGTCTCCCCCACGACCAGATGCTCACCGCGCCTATCAACGAGTTATTCTGGGTGGAGGAGACCGCCATCCGGCTACCCTCCCCTGCCAGCATCCGCGAATCGGTGGTCTGTGACCGCTGCGGCGAGCCGGTGATGATGACGCGCACGCGGCGCCGCGGGGGAAGAACCCTGTGCATCCCCTGCGCCTGCCGGGGGGCCGACAACGGCGAACGCCCACCTCTCAGAGCTCATCGGCCGGGCCGCGCCGCTCGCGCTTGACAGCCGCCCGTCGCCGCTTGGCCGCCAGACGCCGCTCCCGCGCCGCGCGCGTCGCTCGCGTCGGCCTGCGGGCCTTCGGCTCGTGCAGCGCCGCTCCCACCAGGGCCGCAAACCGCTCAATGGCCTCCGCGCGGTTCTGCTTCTGGCTGCGCGTGGACTGGCAGGCCAGCCGCAGCACTCCCTGCCGGCTCACGTAGGAGCCGAGCCGCGTCAGAAGCAGCCCCTTCTGGTCGTCCGACAGGCTGGGCGAGCCGAGCACGTCGAAGGCAAGCTCCACCTGAGTCGCCGCCTTGTTGACGTGTTGGCCCCCCGGCCCGCTGCTGCGGGTGAACCGCAGCCTCAGCTCGCCCAGGGGAATCGTCACCCCGCCCGCCACCCGCACCGCCCGTTCGTCGCCCATCGCGCTCCCTCTCGCCAATGTGCCTCGATTATACCACAGGAGCGCCGGTTGCCAAGAGGCAGCCCTTTGGCTACCATAGCGGAGTGCGTTCGCCACCACCCCAGGAGGACAGGTGATGAAGCGGCTGCTGTGCGGCGTGTTGCTCCCATTCATCTCCTGCGCGTTCACCGCCGAGCGGCCTCCTTCCCCGCCGCCCATCGGCAAGCAGGCCGAGGCCGCTAAGAGCCGAGCCGTTCTGCGCGCGGAATTGGAGGCATCGAAGTTCGACGCCGCGGCCACAAAGGCATACCTCGCCCCGCTGGGCCTCCAGCTCGACGATGCCGCGCGCCTCGGCTCTTGCCGCCAGGCCGAGGCCGACATCGCCCAGGTCGAGGCCGAGCTGGACGCCCTCCTGCAACTGTGCCCCACCTATCTGCCCGGCAGAAAGGAGCTCGACGCCATGAAAGCCCGATTGAAGCCGGCACGCGAGGCCGTCGCCAAACGCAGGAGCGACCTCGGCTCCTGCATCATCCGCATCGGCGGCAAGCCGCTCGACCCCTCCACCCACGCCATCGTGGTGCCAGAGAGCCCGACGCCGCAGGAGGATTTCGCGGCCCGCGACCTCGCGGCCCACATCGAGAAGCTAACGGGCAAAGACCTCCCCATCTTGGCCGACGGCGCCCTCGAGGGCCAGACCCCCATCGCCGTGGGCAACTGCCCGAAGACGTTCCGCAAGCTTCGCCTGCGGCCAGACCTCAAGGGCCTCGGCCTCGAGGGCATCATCATCCGCACCAAAGGCCCAGCACTCATCCTCGCCGGCAACCAGCGCGGCGTCCTCTACGCCGTCTACTCATTCCTAGAAGACTACTGCGGCTGCCGATGGTTCACCCCGGAATGCACGGTCATCCCTAAGACCGGCACGTTCGAGATAGGTGAGCTCGACGTCCGCCACATTCCCCCACTGGAGTACCGCTCAACCGACTACCCCTGCTCGCGCGACGCCGACTGGGCCGTCCGCAACAAGATGAACGGCACCCAGACGCGCCTCGACGAGCGCCGCGGCGGGAAGATTGACTACGGGACCTTCGTCCACACCTTCAACTCCATCCTCGACCCCGCCAAGCACTTCGCCACCCACCCCGAGTACTTCTCGGAGATCAAGGGCAAACGTACGCCCGGCCACACCCAGCTCTGCCTCACCAACCCCGACGTCCTCGAGATCGCCAAGAAGACCGTCCGCACCTGGATCAAGTACGCGCCCAAGGCCACCATCTTCTCGGTCTCCCAGAACGACTGGTACAACTTCTGCGAGTGCCCGAAGTGCAAAGCCATCGACGACGCCGAGGGCACCCACGCCGCCACCATGATCGCCTTCGTCAACGCGATCGCACGCGACATTGCGAAGGACTACCCCGACAAGATCGTGGACACGCTGGCCTACCAGTACACTCGCACCCCGCCCAAGATCCTGCGCGTCGAGCCAAACGTCTGCGTCCGTCTGTGCACCATCGAATGCGACTTCGCACACCCGCTCGACAAGTCCACCCACCCACAGAACCAGAAGTTCGTGCGCGACATTCAGGGCTGGAACAAGCTCTGCGACCGGCTCTACATCTGGGACTACATCATTGACTACGGCCACAGCGTGATGCCGTGGCCCAACCTCTACGCCCTTGCGCCCAACATCCGCTTCTTCATCGCCAACGGCGTCAAGGGCCTGTACGAGGAGGCCTGCTACTTCACCAAAGGCTCCGAGCTCGCCGAGCTCCGCACCTGGATCATCGCCAAGACCATGTGGAACCCCAGCTACGACACCGACAAGGCCATTGACGAGTTCCTTGCCGGCTTCTACGGCCCCGCCGCGCCCTTCATCCGCCGCTACATCAACCTCATCCACAAGCCGGTCCTCGACGACCCCAACATGCACATCTTCATATGGACCGGCCCCAACGCGCCATATCTCAACGACAAGGCGATTGCGGAGGCCGCCCGCCTCTTCGACGAGGCGGAGAAAGCCGTCGCCACCGACCCCGTCCTCCTCCACCGCGTCCAGGTCGCTCGCCTCCCCATCATGTATGTCCAGATCGTAAACTCCAAGCAGGGCTTCAAGGAGGAAGGAGACCTCCTCGTTGACACTGCGACGGAGGACGAGGGAGAGCTGCTCAAGCGCTTTGAGGCCGTCGCCCGCAAAGAGGGCCTCACGATGATCCGCGAGCACCACGCAAGCGGCAACCTCGACAAGTGGCTCGCAAGCGTCAGCTTCGCGGGAAAGAAGCTCCCCATCGTCCGCCTCGGCAACGAGTCCCTCGACATAGCCATCCTGCCGACCCTCGGCGGCCGCATCTGGAAGATGGTCCACAAGCCCACCGGCCGCGAGATCATCAAGCGGGTTACCGAGAAGGGCTTCGAGCGCCCCGACGCCGCAGGCTACGAGGAATACTCCGAGGGCGCCTATCGCTCCCCCGGCTGGAGCGAAGCCTATCGCATCGTCAAGCGCGACAAGACATCAGTGACTCTCGAAGCCAAGTTCACGAGTGGCCTGGTCCTCACCCGCACGATAGCCCTAGACCCTAAAGCTCCCCTGGTCACCATCGAATCCGCTCTCACCAACGGCGGCAAGGAGCCGCGCCCCGCTTGCCTTCGCGCCCATCCCAGCTACACCGTGCCGGAGGTGGCGAAGGCCACCGTCCTCGTGAAGCGCCCCGACGGCTCGTGGCAGAAGAAGCCTCTGGCCGGCGAGACCGAGGAGAAGGACGAGTGGCTCAGCGGCGGCGACCTGCCCGACGGCTCCTGGATGATCGTGGACGCCGCCGACATCGGCATCCGCTCCACCTTCGAGCGGGCCGACGTCGCCCAATGCCTTCTCAACCGCAGTCCAAAGGACGCCCGCGTCAACCTCGAGCTCTACACCCAAGAGACAAAGCTCGAGCCCGGCCAGACCCTGCGCCTCAAGCACACCATCGAGGTCATCCCCAAAGCGGCCGACGCCCTGGCAAAGTGATCCGACCATGAGCCCGGCCCGGCTCCCCCGATGGGGCATGAGGCCGCCACCGATCTCGCAGCACAACATTGCGAAGTTGTTCAACTCCGCAATGTTGGTGCGGAGAGAGCGCCCCCGATCACCTCACCTCACCTCACCTCACCTCGCGCTCTCACGCGACACGGCAAGTCCACTGAGCAACATTGCGAAGTTGTTCAACTTCGCAATCTTGGCGCGGAGACAGCGGTCGCGATCGCCCCACGCCACGCTCTCACACGACACGGCAAGTCCAGTGAGTAACGTTGAGGAGTTGTTCAACTTCGCAACTTTGGCGCGGAGACAGCGGTCCCGATCACCTCACGCTACGCTCTGACGCGACACGGCAAGTCCAGTGAGCACTATTGCGGAGTTGTTCAACTCCGCAATATTGATGCGGAGACAGCGCCCCCGATCGCCCCACGCTACGCTCCCACGCGACACGCCAAGTCCAGTGATCGTTGTCGTCGTCGACCCCACCGAGCCCCAGCGAAGCAAGCCTGGAGGTGCGACGGCGACGACGGTCACCAGAAGACAGTGCCCGGGCTTTCACCGGGATTGGGGGCCGGCCTCCACAGCGTGCTCCGAATTGACACGGCAAGCCGAACGGGTAAGATTGCGAAGTTGAACAACTCCGCAATATTGCTCCCGGAGGAGAGCCAATGGATGACCTCATCGTCCGCGTTCTTCGCGCTGTCGCTTGCCGCACGCGGCTTCGTATCCTCTCATACCTGGCAGGTGTCGAGGAGGCCACCCCGAGCCAGCTTGCGAAAGACCTCTACCTTCGGCGGGACCTCGTCAGTGCTCACCTCGCTCGACTGGACTCCGTCGGACTTGTGGTGCGCCGCCGCTCTGGTCCCCGCTGCTATTGCGCTGCGCGCTCTCCCTACGGCACGGCCACCTTGAGCGGGCAGGTCGCCGGCTGGCTCTACGATGCGCTTAGGACGGGCTCCAAGGGCCAAAGCCGTCCCATGACTTCCCATCAAGGTTCAGTAGCCGCTCACGACGCCTCCGCGAAGTCCCATGGGTTGGTCTTCGACGCCGCCACGGCTTTCACGAGCCTGCGCCGCATCCAGATTCTGCGCAGAGCGGCGCGCGGCGAACCGGTGGACTCGCCAACACTGAGCAGCGAGCTACGAATGTCGGAGACTGCGGTGAGTCGCCATCTCTCGAAACTGGCGCGCAGGGGCTACCTTGAGCTTGCGAGGCAGCGGCGCCGCCTGGTCTGCAAACTCTCAGCAACGCCGAAGACGCGACTCCATGCCAAGTTGTTCGACATCGTGGCGGCTCACTGGGGCCGAGCAATATTGCGGAGTTGAACAACTCCGCAATGTTCCTTGACGATACCGGCGGAGGAGGATACCCCATGGGTACCTCGCAGAACCCGCAGGGGCGGGGTCCTGTCCTGCCCTCGGAGGCGCTCCTTGAGATGACGGCGGGCCACGTTGTGGCCCAACTCATCTACGTGGCGGGCAAGCTGGGGATCGCTGACCTTCTCAAGGACGGCCCCCGGGGCGCAGGCGAACTGGCCCAGGCGACCGCGACCTGCGAGCGCGCCCTCTACCGCGTCCTGCGCGCGCTCGCCAGCCTGGGCGTCTTCGCGGAGGATGCCGACGGGCGCTTCGCGCTCACCCCAGTGGCGCAGTGGCTGCGAAGCGACGTCCCAGGCTCGCTGAGGGACTACGTGGTCTTCGTCGGCGAGGCCTGGCACCTTCGCCCGTGGGAGGAGATTCTTCATAGTGTGAGGACCGGGCGGCCGGCTTTCGACGTCGCCCACGGGGCGCCCGCCTTCGAGTGGCTTGGGCGGCACCCCGAGGCTGCCCAGGCCGCCGACGACGCGATGACGGCGCTCACCGCTCACTTCGCGCCGGCGTTGATCGAGGCGTTCGACTTCTCAACGGCGGCCAGCCTTGTGGACGTTGGCGGCGGCAACGGCGTCCTCCTCGCCGCCATCCTGAGGGCCTGCCCCAACCTGCGGGGCCTCCTGTTCGACCTCCCTTACGCAATCGAGGGGGCGGGGGCGAGGGGCCACTTTGCCGCACAGGGGGTGAGCGACCGCGTGGAACTCGTCGCCGGCAGCTTCTTTGAGTCGCTGCCCGCCGGGGCCGACCTCTATCTCCTCAAGGACATCCTGCATGACTGGAGCGACGAGGAGTGCGTCGCAATCCTGCGAAACTGCCGGCGGGCGGTGGCGCCCACGGGGCGAATCCTGGCCATCGAGCGGGTGGTGGAGCCTGGGAGCGCGCCCTCTCCGGCGAAGCTGCTGGACATCGAGATGCTGGTGATGCTCACGGGGCGCGAGCGCACCGAGGAGGAGTTTCGGGCGCTCTTCGAGGCCGCCGGCCTCAGGCTCTCCCGCGTGCTCCGCACTCGCTCGCCGTGGCGCCTCATTGAGGCGGTTCGGCCCTGAACTCGGCCTATCTTGTCTGCATCGCGTGAAGCGTGACCTCGGGCGGGTTGCGGAAGTCAAGGGTGGAATGAAGTCGCTTCATCAGGTCGTCGGGTTTGCGGTCGAGCGTGCCCGCATAGATGATGAAGTGGCTGGCGAGGCCGCCGTGCTCGATGCCCACTCCTCCCGCTCCCGCGCCTGGGGCGATGACGTGGGTCACGGCCGCCTCGGGGGTCACCAGCCCCAACAGCCATTTGTCAGGGATGAACTTCGCCCCCCATTGGGTGCCTGGGGCCTTCACCTGGGCCTTCACGCCGTCGGCCTCTTTGCCCACGGGGCCTGTCGCGCCGTTCGAGAAGAGATAGTTCCCAGGCGTCGGGCCGTCGGCCGCGAAGTTCTTCGGGTCGTCGAAGGCCCAGAAGTACCCGACCGGTGAGTTGAGCGTCACCTCGACCCAAGACGCCCCCGCAAAGAGGCTGATGGTCTTCGTGAGTCCGTGCTCGTCGGTGCAGACGTAGCGGACGAGGGCGGGGCCGTCGGCGACGCATTGGAGCTTGTTCACCGCGCTCCTGTGCTCGCCGCCCACGTCGGCGAAGCCGGCCCAGCCCGTCTCCCCTGGCATCGTCACGTCGCGGCCGCCCATCCCCTTGATCTCCCACCGGTAGATATGGGCGCCCTCGGGACCGAGAAGGAGCTTCACCTTGTCGTTCTCCAGCCACTTCATCCCCTTCGGCGCGTCGCTGGTCAGGACGGCCTGGGGCGGCGGCGGCCCCGGCTCGTCCATTGGAAGACCTAGGTAGACGTGAACTGGAGCCGTCTGGGCCTTGGCGACCCTGTCGAGCATCAACGTCAGGCACCCGTGGCCAGCCTTCTCTGTGGCGTCTAGCTGAGCGAGCAGCTCGACCGGCTTCTCGGCGTCGGTGCGAAACGCGCGAATGCGGCGGCCGTTGAGCTTCTCGGGCAGGCGGATGTCCAGCTCAATTGGCAGGTCGAATCGGTCGGCTGCGCCGGCGTTCACAATCAGACCGATACGGTGCGTGGCAGCGGGCTCAAGCCACTTGGCTTCGGGCGTCAACGGCTGTTGCACGATCTTGTCAGGACGGCTCTTCCTCACGCCCAGCTCGAGCAGTTCCAGGGCGACCTCTCTTGGCGACGGGAGGGGCTTGCCGGCCTCGGCGTCCTTGCGGATGGCTGCCAACCGCTTGGCCAGGGTGTCATAGCGGGTGACGGCGGCCTTGTAGCGGCCCACTGTCCAATCGAGGGCGTACGGGCGATTCTCCCGCATCCATAGCTCGGCAAACTGCTTTCCCAGCGCCTCGTGCGCGTCGCGGTTCCTCTCGATGATCGCCTGGGCCTTCTTGAGCAGTGGCGGGGCCTCCCTCAGCGCACCCTCGTATGCCGCGGCATAGAGGGCTGCGACCTCGATGCGGTCGAGCATGCGTTGGCCGATCAGCTCCATGCGCCGGGCGCCGAACAGGAAGCCATCCAGAAGTTCGGCGTTGGCGGTCGCCTCCTTCTTGCACGCCTCCAGGTGCTCGATGGCCGGCTTCACGGTCTCCAGCAGGCGTTGGGCATTGGCCTTCTCGACCGCGACGCTGGTCTTCAGCGGCCCGAGGTCGTCCTGCCAGAAGCGGCTGTTGTGCATGCCGCCCATGCCCGGCAGGCGGTGGGTCTTTGCGAGGAGGTCAATGGCCTGGCCGAAGCGGTCGCCCTTCTCGCCGAAGAGGACGGCGCCGATGCGGCGGCTGAAGTCGGTGTAGGCCGTCTTCGAGGCGTTCCAGGCGCACTCGGCGCCCCAGGCGTGGCCGTGCCAGCTTGGGGCATTGACGTTCTCGCCGTCGTCGTCCCAGGCGGTGTTGAGCATGCCGAGAGCGCCGTGCTTGGCGCCATCGCGGACGAAGTTCTGCACGTTCACCACCGTCGCCCCGAAGTCGGGCAGGATGCGGCTCCAGTTGTTCACGCCCGGGCAGACGAAGAACTCGTAGCCCGACTTTGCAAAGGGGATGATCTGCCCCTCGAAGTTGGCCCCCGGGTGGTAGCCCCAGGTGAGCATGATCGTGTCGGTCGGAATGTCCGCCAGGTCCTTCGGGTGCTGGAGAATGATGTCGCCCCACATCATCATCCGCTTCTTGTACTTGTCCTTGAGGAGGTCGTGGACGCGGCGCATGTGGCCGGCATAGACCTTGCCGACGCCGATCTTGTCGGCCAGCTCCTTTGACGGCCCCTTGCCCAGCCCCCACGTCTCGTCGCAGCAAACGTTGAAGAACGGAAACGGCAACAAAGGGACAACCTCGGAATAGAGGTCATCGAGGAGCTTATAGCTCTCCTCCTTTGTGGGGCAAAGCACGTCGCCCGTCTCGCGCAGGTGGGCGTATTCCTTGTGCTTGAGGATGTGGCCGAAGTGGCCAAACGACTGCTGGTTGCCCAGGATGTCCACCCCGAGCGGCTTTGCGTAGGCGACCAGCGCCTTCAGCTCCTGGGGCAGGAGCGAGCCGTCTCTCGGCCCGATGACAGGGTGCTTGGCAAAGGCATATTGATGCTCCATGTAGTAGGTGAACAGGTTCATCTTCAGGAACGCGCCGAGAGCGATCTCGCGCTTCAGTTCTTCAAGTGTCGAGCTTGGGCCGCGGGTCAGGTCATCCTGGAAGCATCGCCACCGCAGGGACGGCCAGTCCCTGATAGTCAAGCACGGGATCAAGTCGCCGTTGCGGTTCGCGCGGATGAGCTGGCAGAGGGTCTGCACCCCGTGCAGGAGCCCCGCAGGCGCTTTGGCCGCCACAACCGCCTGGTTGCTTGCGACCGTGAGGACGTAGTCCTCGTCCCCCGCGCCCTCTCGCAGAGCCGGCGCCCGCACCCGCACGCTGACGGTTGGCGGGACGAGTCGCAAGCTCGCGCTAGCCCCCTCTAGCGGTTGCACCCTTGGCGCCGGTAGCCCTGCGCGCCGCAGCTCCGCCGCAACAAGCGCCGCAGCCACCTCCCATGAGCCACCCGCGACCTCCACCACCTGCTCGCCGCCCAGAGACACCGCCCCGTCCCCCAACTGCACCTCCTTCGGGAACGGGACGAGCCGAAGGCCCGAGGCGCCCTCAGCACCGAGCTCGATCGCGCCCACCGTGCCCACACTGGCCACAGCGCACAGCAGCCACCAGCGGCCCATCGCTAGCACTCCTACCCTCCCCACTTGGGCTTGGAGATTGAGGATTGAGCATTGAGCATCGAGCTTCGCCGTCAGCGGCCAGGGGCCAGCACCACGCGGAAGCCGAGGGTATCATAGCTCTCGTTCGGCTCCATCGCAAAGCGGAAGGCGGTGCGGCAGTAGTCGGGCGTGAAGGCCCAACTCCCGCCCCGCTCGACCCGGCGATTCCCCGCCTTCAGATTCACAGGGTCCTTGCTCGGGCTCTTCTCGTAATACGCGGGATCAAACCAGTCCTGACACCACTCCCACACGTTGCCCGTCATGTCGGCGATGCCGAGGGGCGTGTCGCCCTTCGGGCTATAGGCCCCCACGGGCGCCGTGCGGGCGTGGCCGTCGTCGGCCGCCTTATCGCCCCAGGGCAGCCCGGACCGCTTGTCGGCGAAGTTCGCCCGCGTGCCGTCCCAATCGTTGCCCCACGCCCACTCGAATCGTTCCGGCCCGCGGGCCGCCCACTCCCACTCGGCCTCCGTCGGCAGCCGATAGGCCCAGCCCTTCGGCCTCGACGCGTCGGCCCTATTGAGCCAGGCGATGAACGCCTGGGCGTCATTCCAGCTCACGCACACGACCGGGTGCCCATCCCCCTGCTCAAAGCCGGGCTTCCGCCAGTTCGCGCTCACCGTCTTCTCCCAGTCCACCCCGTTATACGCGAACGCCCCTCCGCCCCTCTCCGCATCGGTCCTGTAGCCAGTCGCCTCCACGAAGCGGCGGAACTGCCCCACCGTGACCTCGTGGCTGCCCACCAGCAGCGGCCGCGTGATCCGCACCAGATGATCGGGCTTCTCCGGCGCGACCCGCTCGGGGCGAATCTTACCCTCTCCAAATCGCCCCACCAACGCCCTCAGCTCCCGCGCGCTGCTCCCCATCACAAACTCCCCCGCCGGCACGAACACGAACCCCATCCCAACCCCGTTCACCCACACATCGCCTGAGTGCTCCACCCCCTGCGGCAGCTTCGGCCCACACCCCGCCCCCACGCACGCCACCGCAATCATCACCAATCGCCCAACCGACATCCGACCTCCTTCCCGCCCGCGGCGTCCGCCCCCACCACACGCCCCCATCGCGCCCCAATCGCGCCGTGACGTACGTGGCCGCTGCTAAGCGACTTGGCCCCCTCCGACGGATTCTTCGCCCCGTTTCACCCCGCCCAGGATGACGCCTGGTGAGCGCCGCCTGGCAACGAAAAGTTTGTCCTGCCTGAAAAGAGCTACGCCAGAATCATAGCAGAGGCCGGCGCGCGCTGTCAATCGCCTTGCCCGCTGACGCGCCCCCAGCGTCCGTGGCTCCCGGTGTTGAGCCCCGAAGGGGCGACCCATAGCAGCCCAGGGCAGAGCGAAGCGACGCCCTGGGTATCCGGGCGGGTGTGTTTCAGCCCTGTAAGGGCGACCTACAGGGTGCTCCGATGGTCGGACGCCCCTTCAGGGCTGGCGCGCGGGGGCACCCGTTGCCCAGGCCTTCGCCCTGGGCTGCGATAGCCCCGCATTGGGGCTCATGATGCGTCGAAGACCGAAGCCGTGGTAGTGTCAGCGCGAAATTGGGTTGAATTGCGGTGGGCGGGGCGCTATAGTAGCGGGGACGTTCGAGCCTCGTTACCCTCGGGTTCTGGGGTGATGCCATGATGCGCTCGTGGTTGGGTGCGCTGGTCGCCGTGTGCGTGGGGGCGGGCGGGGCGTGGGCCGTGGCCCAGGAGGCCGAGCGGCGGCCAGCCGAGGAGCCGAAGTTTCTGGCGCTCTCGGACACGATCATGCAGGAGGCGGAACGCCAGCACATGGTGAACCGCCGGATGGAGGGGACGGTTGATGCGTTCCGGGCGATTGTGTTGGACCTGCGGTCGAATGAGCTGCTGAAGGAGGGGCGGGCGGAGGAGCTGTTGCGCATTGCGGAAATCCTCAAGAAGCTCAGCACCCAACACGTGCCCGAGGCGGCAAAGCACCTGGAGGACGCGCGCAAGCGCCTTGAGGCGATGCGGCCGCTGCTCACCGCGGCGGGGGTGGAGATCAACATCGTAATCAAGGAGCTTGAGCGGGTGCTCATCCAGGCCGCGTCGTCCCAGGCCATTCAGGACCTCCGGCGCGAGCTTCAGGAGCTGATCAAGCGGGAGGAAGAGGTCCAGCGCGAAACCAAGGAGTGGGGCCAAAAGGTCCTCACCGAGCCCGAGAAGGCAGAGGAGCAAAAGAAGCCCCTCGCGGAGAAACAAGAGCGCCTTGCCCAGCGCGCCGAGATGTTCCAGAAGCAGCTCCAGGAGGCGGTCAAGGAAGAGGCCGACCCCATGAGCCGCAAGAAGATGGAGCGCGCTCAGGAGGAGCTGAAGAAGGACACGCCCGTCGAGAAGCGGCTCGACGAGGCGGCGCGCGAGATCGAAGAGAAGAAGCCCGTCGCGGCGGTCGAGGAGCAGGAGAAGGCCCTCGAGGCCCTCCGCAACGCCGAGAAACAGCTCCAGGGCAACGAGACGAGCGAGCTTCAGGCCAAGAAGGAGCTGCGCGAAAAGCTCGAGGAAATCCGCAAGGAGGAAAAGGACCTCCGCGAAAAGGGCGAACGAAAGACCGAAGAGCAGTTCAAAGCTGACAGGAAGGACCTTCAGGTCGAGCAGCGGAAGATCGAGAACAAGCTCGACGACGCCAAGCGCGAATACGCCGAGGCCACGAAGCCCGAACCGAAGAAGGACGCCGTCCAGGAGAAAATGGCCGAGGCGCAAAACCACATGGAACGCGCCGAGAAGGAGATCGAAAACGCCCAAAAGGAGCCCGCGGCCGACCAGCAACGCAAGGCCGAGGACGCCCTGACCCAGGCGATCAACGAGCTCGACAAGCAGATCGCGGCGGCCGAAACGCCTCAGACGCCTGAGCAGCGCGCCGCCGACCAAATCCAGCAAATGCTCCGCGACCAGCAGGCCCTCCGCGCCGAAACCCAGGAGCGTCAGGCCCAAAACCAAAACGTCCGCGAGTTGGCCAACCCCCAGCAGAATCTCCAGCAGCAGGCCCAGCACATGGCCCAAGACACCCCTCAGCCCAATGTCCAGCAGGCCATGAACGAGGCGCAAGAGGCCATGAATGAAGCCGCCCGCGCACTGGAGCAGAACCAGCCTCAGAACGCCACCCCCGCCCAGGAGCGCGCCGAGAACGCCCTTCAGCAGGCGCAACGCGCGATGGACCAGGCCCGCCGCGAGGCCCAAGAGCGCGCCCAGGCCAGGGCCGAGATGCAGCGCCAGATTCAGAACCTCCTCGAGCGCCAGCAGGAGGTAAGCCGCGCGACCGATCAGGCCCAACCCCAGGCCCTCCCCGAGGTCGCTCCCCAGCAGGAGAACGTCGAGAACGCCACCCAGCAGGCCCAGGAGAACGCCCAGCAGCACGCGCCCGAGGCCGCTCAGCCCCTCGCCGAGGCCGCCCGCGAGATGAACCGCGCCGCCGAGGCGCTAGCCCAGGCGGAGCAGCCCGCGGCTCAGGAACACCAGGCCGCTGCGGAGAGTGCCTTGCAGGAGGCCATGCGCGCCTTCGAGCAAGGCCACGCCGACGAGCAGGGCCCCCCAGAGCAAGGCCAGCCCGAACAAGGCCAGCCGGAGCAAGGCCAACCCGAAATGGCGCAGCCCACCCAGCAGCCCATGCCCCACATCGGCCCCACGCTCCAAACCCAAGACAAGGAGCGCGCCCTCGGCGACAAGACCGACCCCGCAGGCAAAGACGTCGCCCGCACCGACGCCAAGTGGAACCCCCTCGGCGACCGCAAGCGCGACGACCTCTTCCAAGTCTACGCCCGCGAACTCCCCATCGAATACCGCGAACTCCTCGAAGGCTACT
>Ga0209381_1000457_pt1 | contig 99673 bp, 144 predicted proteins | sample DewCreD2012metaG_FD_184111 | JGI IMG/M metagenome (GOLD analysis project Ga0209381, IMG submission 184111) | Hot spring sediment bacterial and archeal communities from British Columbia, Canada, to study Microbial Dark Matter (Phase II) - Dewar... ... | reverse complement strand
TGGAGTAGCTGTTCTAGTAATAGTTGGAGTCACTGTTTGAGTAATAGTAGGAGTAGCTGTTCTAGTAATAGTTGGAGTAGCTGTTCTAGTAATAGTTGGAGTCACTGTTTGAGTAATAGTAGGAGTACTACCTGTAGAACAAGCACTTGTAGAACATGGGTATACTCCACTTTCTGTATCTGTAGTTCCAGAGGAATCAGTTCTTTCACATATTTGTCTCCATCCACTTCCATCATTATACTCTAAAACTAAATATTTCCATTCTGTACCTTCAATGGAACTACCTACACAAGTATCATCTTCCATATTAGAGAAATCATCTGTTTTATCCATTGTAGACCAGTCGTTGTATCTTACATTTACCCATACATTAGTACCGTTAGTATGATAACGATATCCAGATTCTACAACTTCTGTTCCAGGATAAGTAAAAATACATTTTATATTAGCCCTACGATTAACACCACAATTAATACCACAATCAGAAGCAGTTACGTTGCTAAACGTAACAGCCCAAGCTTGAGATACACCACGTATGTAAGTTCCAGAAGAGTTATACACAGCACCCTGACCACTGCTGTTATTTGTAGCGTGTTCAGAAGCTGTTTTTGTGCTATATAAATAAGCAACTATTCTAAAGTCTGAAATTCTAACTGTATAAGTAGAATGGTTATAAAAAGCCCAGGCAAAACCAAGATAATTTGAACCTTTCCCCCAACCACTATCGTAAGCCTTTAAATCAAAATACTCATTACCAGCAGCAAAGGAAGATGTAATAACCACTACGATAATTAGCGGAGTTAATAGTAATTTTTTCATTATTTTGGCACTCCATTTTTAACAAAGTTATAATCTACATCAATACTTCTATTATCGAAATCAATATTTTTAATTTTTTTTAAATTTTTTATTACTGGCGCCTTTTCGCCAAGTTTTTCAAAAACAACTGCGCCATCTGTAGTATTACTAAAAACCTCTATTAATACATATGTATTATCTGTGTTGCTTATCATATCCAAAGTATATGGCATTGGAGCGGCAGAAGATTCAAATGTTATATATGCTCCAGCAACTAGTGAAGTATCTATTTCAAAGTACATAACCTCGATTGGAGTAGGAGTTGGAGTAGGGGTATGCTGTGGAGTTGGAGTTGGTGTTTGTTCTGAAAAAGCTGATATTGAAAATAATATAATAAATAGAAATAGCCTAAACATAACATTTAATAAAGGATTTATTGTTATTATCATTTTATTCCTCCGTTATTATAGAAATTATTGCAATTAATATTCCAAAAACTGTCATTATTATTGTTCCACCGATAATAAACTTCATATTACTAAACCTTCCCAATTTACTTTTTGTTCATCTCCAGTAATTGTATTTCTCACAATTAAATAACATCTACAATTTACATGAGACTTCTCGAATATTGGTGCTTCATATCTGAGATTGCTCAAGAATTCTTCGAGTGTCCATTTGTTTCCATTAAGATGTTGACATTGCTGACATCCATCTTCATTACCAACCCATTCAACCTCATCAAACCCATTGTATAAAAGTTCCTGTAAAGGAGCTAAGCTCATATCTATATTTGCTGCATGTATCTCACACATACTATCTCCTTTTAATAAATATCAAAAAATAACTTAGTTAGGTTATCAATTTAATTAATTTTAATAACTATATTTTTGTACGATGGCTTGAAACTTTTCAGATGCTTTCAACTCTTTCCAAATAAGTAAACATCCTGGCCTCGTATCAGTTATTGTCTTATCTTTTAATTTAAAAACCAAAATATTTCCATTTTTTGGATCAGAACATACGTAAGCAGAATTAAGATACGAACCTCTTACTCTACCGTTATACCCCCAAAATGTATCTGCTATACCGTGTTCATTATTAAAGCCATATCTATTCTTACTTTTTATTTCATTAGCCGCAACCAAACAAGCAAATTCGAAATTATGACTCACACGAGTATCACCTTTATAATTATATTTTTGAGCAACCATATGCTCATAACGCCTTATATTTAAATCAAAATCTGGTGTTTCGTCTCCTCCACGATCAAGCATAAATGGGCCACCTATATTTTTAATTAAAACTTTTTTCTTTTTAGAATAGTACCCCATACGTAAATTGGATTCACGATAATGAATAGCAATTAATATTTCGATCGGGATTCCGACTTTTTTCGAAGCCCAATAATAATATTTGTAATTTTGCTCTATTATTTCATAATCTCTGTTTGTTAAATATCCTATTGGTTCTGTTAAACTATTAATTTCAACACTATATAATGTTTTTGGAATGTTTAAAACAAATGTAATTTTTATAATTAATACCATAAGTGTTATCATAAAAAATTTTTTTATTGATGTTTGCAAAGCAATATTTTTTTCATATTCATACAAAGACAATGCGCACCTATTCATAGCTCACATCCTTTTAAAAATATATTGACGAACTATTGTTGTTCAAGCCAACTTAATGAGCCATAAAATGTTTCAATTTGATTGCTAAGATTATAGACGCTTAGTGTAATTACATCAGACACCTCAGCTATATTTGCCAGCAATTTTATTTTGGACAATAACTCCGAAGCAACAACATTAGCCAATGCAGAAGAATACCCACTGGCCAATTTTAATCCACCTGAAACTGTTGCTCCGTTAACTAACAATTCATCCCATACATTTGACTTTTTTTCAAATAAAGTTTTTGAATCAAATACTGTATCTGGATTTGATACTCTTTGACGACCAAATGCATCAAGCATTGGCCCGTCTTCGATTTTTGTTATTGTTCTTCGTAATAAACTCATTTATCAATACCACCTTGAATTATATTATATACCAAGCACTACCGTTACATACTATATCTATACTCTCACCAGGCAAAAGTGTAAAGTTAGAACTACCTTCAATCATTTCTGTTCCATCCGGTTCAACTATTACATTATATGTAGAACCTATATTTTTAAACACATACTTTTGTCCGCTCTTTCCAGAAACTGATGGTAAATTTGCAGTTATATTAGCCCCAACCGCATCAGTATCAAACAATACTATATGAACATATTCAGTTATTGTTGTAGAAGAACTTGTTATAGTAGAAACACTATATTGAATACCACCTGTCAGTTCTGTTTTTCCATTATATGGAGCAATTGATATTGTACTTCCATCTATTTGTATATAACTCCCTGGAGAGCCAAGATAAAATTTTATTAAACCTCCACCACTATTTAAAACTGTTATATCTCCAGAGTTGCTATTCGTTACTTGTAATCCATTAGTAGACCCAAGAGATATAACACCAGTATCATCCATATATAATTGACATGAGCCAACAGCATGATTTATTAAAACATAACTGGATGGTGATGTATTCATTATTTGTATATTGCCACTATTATTATTTACAATCTCTATACCACCATTAGATGTTGCCGTGTTATTTATATACATCTTCTTGTGAGGATTTAATATTTTAAATCCATAAGCCCCAGTAGGATTGTTTGCCAATAACAACATTTGCGAACCATCCTGATTCGTCAATATAATATTCCCACCTGGAGATGCAATACTTTTATTTCTTAATACCAAATCTCCAGTACTATTAACATTTTTATTTACTTCCATTTCTATTGTAGCATCAGAACAAAAAGATATATATCCAGAACCATTATTAGTTGGTGTGCCAGAATAAAATTGAATAGGAGCTTGCCCGGTAAGATTAACACTTACCCCGCCGTTGCCCGTACCATTATCAAATATTTGAAACCCACTTGAACGACCTATATTCGTCGAAAACCCACCACTGTTCGAAGCATTTAAATATAACCCAGCCGAAGTTTGTGTATCTAATACCATTCCTGGACCGGATGCCATTATCTTTACATAATTAACTCTATCATTGTTTGGATTTTGAAGTATTATTGTTCGTTTATTACTCATTTTCATTCTCCTTTTTTACTCTTCCAGCTCCTTTACAATTAGGGCATAATACAAACGGAGGTCCAATCTTTGTTATAAACTCGTATTTATCTTTCCCGTCAGTAATCCACTTTGTTAAATCAGGATTTTGTATAATATTAGTACCTTTACACTGTGGACAATTTTCAATATTCATGCTCTCTCCTTATAAGATTGCCCAGAACCATGCATTATAACTCTGGTCATAATAAGCTGTTATTTCAATACTTTCATATTGTGCTAATGTTTGAGAAGAATAACCATCAATAACTTGACCACTATATGCATTCACAGTAACGAGATTTGTTCCCATATTTTTTATTATTAATGTTTTCCCACTGGGCACAACAGTACCTTCAATTTCTGGAAGATTTAAAGTAATTGCTCCTGCATTTGTTTGACAAATAAAAATATGATATGATACATAAGATAAAGAACTTAAATCATAAGGTGAATTAGTATCATCTAAATATATTGCTTTATATGCAATATTACCATTTAAGTTTATTGTTTTATAATTTGCATTTAAATCTATTCCTTCCTGTCCATCAATAATAACTTTATTGTTGTCAGCTTTTATTTGTAAATTCCCATCGTCTTTCATCTTAATACTTTGTGAATAACTGGATGCATTATTTACTATATTTATCTGTCCATCATCGCTTAATTCAATATAACAATTTCCAATACCATAAGAATTATTAATAAATATTTTATCTTGAGAATCTCCTAAATATCGCATTTCAATAGTTTTTTGATTATTGCCGCCATTGCCAATTGAATTCATCATTGCTTGAGCTGTTCCGTTAACCTCGTTGATATTAAAAGTTATTCCACTATTATTTTGCAGCTGCATTTGCAATGAATCTAACTTTAAACTAAAACTATACCCACCATATCCATAAGTTTTTGTGTTATCATTACCATATACATTAAATGATAAACTTGGATGGTACATATACATATAAACTGATTTATATATATTGTTATCATAATCACTATCAAAAAATGCCATCCAGTTATCAGAAGAGTTATCAGCATTAAGAGTAAAATAATTACTTATTTCATGATTAGTACCAGGAAATAAATAACGAGTACTCAATAAACATGATGGAACACTTCCATTTGAAATGATAAAATTAGAATAATTATTACTATCTGTATAACGTTTTTCCATCTTTATAGTTGCATTATCATTTGAATAAGTCTGTAAATAAAATTCTTTCAAATTTTGCATAATTACATTAGTATTATACGAAGCTCCACTCCCAGTTCCGTCAACAATAAAGTTTGGAGTGATTACTTCCAAAGCAGACGTGTTTCTGATATACTGCGCCCAAGCTTCTGACCACCATATCAATTTGTCAGAAGACAAATATCTATCTGTGACACCAAATCCCCATACCCCTCCACTTCTATTTTCTAAATAAAGATTTGCACCGTTTGTTGCAATATAAATTTTGCCATTTGGAGGTGGTGCATCGTTTAATATTTGAATCAATCCATTTGTCGCCCCGGAATGATTTAATATCTCTATCAACCCATTTGTTGCATTATTTTGCAACTTAATAGAACCACCATGTGCTGAAGTATCATTATTATATACAGCAAATATAGAACCTGGTATGTTAAATTGCACAGGGCTGGAGCCAACTGCAGTCATATTGACCAACATTCCGCCTCCACCCATTCCATTATCATAAATCTGAAGACCACTGCCACTACCACATCTTATTCTTGTGCCACCACCATATTCTCCATTAATTTCAACTCCATATCCACCATGTCCATCAATAAAGAGCCCACCAAAACTATTTCTTATCTCAACTTTTGCTCCGTCACTTCTGGCAGCAAAATAATTATTATATATATCCCCAAAATAATTTGCGTCACCACCAGAACTAAGACCATCCATGATTCTAATACCTTTATAAACCAAAGATTTGATGTTAATCAATGTTCCAGAAGATGAACTGTCTGCGTTAGTCAACTCAAATCCATCAAGAAAATTGAGCACATTGTTTATATTATCAGCAATGAACTTAGTACGAGCCATTTAACTCTCCCAATTACCAAGCATCTTCAATTACTTCATCGGCTTGGTTGTATTTAATAATATTTTTGCCTTTTGAACCTTTTGTATACACTACATTTGTATCAGTATTCTTTACGTCCACAACAAATATGCAACGCACTTGAGAAATTTGTTCGTTTGCAGCAAGCTGAATTTCAGTCACTGCATCTCTCACTGCCTGTCCTATTTCACTGTTTGTTTTCGCCATTTAACTTTACCTCATCTTTCTTTAAGTTTTGAATTTCACTTACTATTTTTTGAGCTTCCTCTTGACCGACCAATGTGACCATTAAATCTGCCACACTTTGCATTGCCCCGAGAATCTGTTGAGATTTTGCCTGCTCCTGTCCAAGAGCTTGTTGCAACTTACTAATATTTGCATTAGTATTGCCAAGTTCTTGATTTAATCTCGTAAATCTGTCTTTCAGTTCTACCATGCCAATTGTTTTTTTATCCATACCACGCCTCCTAAGATAATTTTTACTAAATTCCAAGCCAGGTTTTACAATAATCTATGTTGCGTTCGACCTTATTCTTAAGGTCGAGAACTTCTACGTTTGGTTCAACTTTGTCACCTTCCGCTTTTTTAATAAGTTCATCAACGATAGCCTTAGCATCAGTCAGATATGTCATTGCTTCCACCAGAAGTGAATGCTCTTTTGTTGTTTTATGAAGCTTAATAAGAACATATGCTGCATTATTATATTGCCATCCTTCAATAACTGGTATGGCTCCTTTGTTAGCCATAGAAGCTGCTTCGAGATACTTAGCAACAGCAGTTGTAGTATTACCAGCTTCTTCCGCTTTTACTGCCTCTGCTTTTGTTGCTTTGTATGCTTGGAATTTCTTTGTATTTTCCCAAACTCCAGCAAAAGTCACTTCTACTACAACAAACATCAGCATTGCTAAAACAATTGCCTTTTTCATCACTTTCCTCCTAAAGTTTATACAAAATCACCCAATTCTTCTTTTAACGTCTTAAAATACAAATCGTAAACTGGTGTTGTCACAGTATCCACTTCAAATTGCTCTTTTATCTCCTCCATATCTGCATTCATTCTAACTCTAATTTGCTTCTTAAGTTCTTTACCATAAGTCTTTGCAACTTCTATAGCAGCTCTTCTTCTATTAATTCTTCTTTACTTTCCGCCTTCACCATATCGACAATTTCTTTGTCTGTTTTACCGCTCACAATCATTTCTCGAATTTTTTTAAAAACCATTCTATTTGAAATAGATGCAGTCACAAAATTCTTAGTAGCAATCTCGTTCGCCTCATCAAATGTATTTGCTTCGTATGGACCAATAATGCCTTTAACAAAACCAGAGTCAAGAATTTTTTCCATCTGCTCTTCGTTTCTGTACGGTTTTACTTTTATCTCTCCATCTTTGTACTTACAAGCTAACCATTTTCTCATATTTCACCTCTCCTTTAATATTTGAGTTATTATTTGAACAGCATTGTCGTAACCATTACGAGAATTCTTATTCCTTCTCATAAGCTCTTTGAGTTCAGCTTTCGTTTTATACCCAAGACGAATAGCTTTCCGCTCAATCATATCTTCAATAACAGCGTCATCAAATGTACCAAATGCTTTTATCTTTGCCAATGCCGGCTCGACAATTAAGCTCCCCATTTCTTCATTTGTAATCCCAATTTCATCATACGTAAAGTATTCGACATTTCCATCAACAACTGCTTCAATCTGGTTCTCATCATAACTTGGAACTTCAACAACCCCTGCTGGTCTATCGTGTTTTTTGAGATAATCTTTAATAGCATTAGCTAAATATCTGTTTACTACATCTGCTCTTAACATATTAAGAATCCTATCTTCTTTCTGTGGAGTGCTTTCATAATATTGTCTTATTATTTTGAACTCGTCTTTCCCAACCTTTTCAGCCCACCAGCCATCTCCATCAATTTCCCATATAATTGCATTTTTTGCAGTTTCACTTCCAATTTGATAACCTAAAGTTTCAAGCATTTTTAAGTCATATACTTTCCCAGGAACAAGATCTTCTGAATGTAATTTATAACGGTCGACTGGAGACCAACTTTTTATTTTCTGTTGTCGTATTTTAAGTTGTTCTTCGAACTTATCAAACTCAGGACCATAATAAAAAGGCGATTCTTCCAAATGGTCCAATGCTATCCATTTATAAATCATATCGTCTGGTGGAAGCGTTTTATTTGTGTTAAAATATTCTTTAAGACGAGTAAGCATACCTTTATGTTCAGTCTCAATATTTATTCCTTTTTGAAGATTTTCTTCAAACGCTGAGTCTTCTTTAACCCCAACAATATCAGATGGGTCAAAGTTTCTTAAATCTTCATTAGCATCTTCCTCAGTATCAAATGGTCCGCCAATATATCCTCTAAATACCCAATACCACTTACCGTCTTCTTCATATACTCCTTCTGTGTGAATTCCAAAATCGTCAGCTTTGATATACATTATTCTTCATCCTTTTTAACTTTTTTTTCTTTTTTTGCCTTAGCCTCTATTCTCGTTCCTTCTTCCAAATCCAGTTTCTCTATTTTCTTAGCATCTCCTTTAATTAACTGACCAACAATAATAAGCTTTTTGTCGATCATAGCTTTAAGTCTACCACCTTCAAGACTGGCTTTAAGGCTTTTTTCATCCACATCAGTCGTATTCATAACACCATAAGGTGCTATAACTACTTTGCTTTTACCATCCTTCTTGAAAACGTCTGTGGTTAACTCAATGTGAGAGATGTTTCTAATTTCATTTGCCATTGTTGTTCTCCTCCTTAAATAATTTTGCTACTTCCTAATTTCTTGTTTTAGAGAAGGGGAGAGGAAGATCCTCTCCCCTTTCGAATCTCGAATCGAAATTACAATTATGTTATTGTAATCTCAACTATACCTTTCGCGTATCTAATAAGCATTCCAACATCTTCCCAGATGTTGAACACATCACCAGCTTTGTTAGCATCAGACAAGAATCTTACTTCAACATCGGTTCTAACTGCCATCTTGCCAAGATATTCCTTCGGTGCAAGAACATAAACTTTATTCGGATCAACAACAACCGAGTCTACCATTGGAACACCAAAGATTTCACCGACAAGACCAGTTCTCAAAGTTTCTTCCTGAATAGACGGAGCAAATATACCATAACCGCCAGTTCCTAAAGAGCTTGTAGAAACATTAAACATCAGGAAGTCAGACAATCTCAACGGATTGATGAAAGTAGCACCTACTGGAAGCAGTTTGCTCCTCAATGTACCTATGGCCTTTGCCATATCAATCGGAGAGATTTTCCCAGCTTCGTATGAGTTAAATGCAGATGGGTTGTTTGTCGATGCTGTAGTCCCAGCAAGTGAAAGCACAGGCGACTGATTGGTAAGACTTGCAGCATATTGCAGCAAATTATAGAACTTGAAGTCTTCCTGCAGCTGCACTGAAGCTTGACCTCTTCTTCTCGCAAGCTCCATTACATCAAATTTCCTGTAATTCTGTTCATTCCATTTGACAATGAACATCGAGGTAATCTGATTTGTCTCTACCCTTGTTCTATCAGACTTAATATCTGACTGTATTGGAAGACCATTGACTGCAAGCTGGGCTGCTGGTACATCAAGATCGCAATCAAAAACTGCCTCCTCACCCTGAGCAAGGTAATAGACATCCAACAAGTTTCTTGCTCTACCTTCATAGAGCAGTTCCCTTAGAATCTGCTCCCTCATCTGTGCTGCTAAGATGTTTTTCCCAAAAGGCGATTTCAAAAGAATATCAACCTTCTGAGATGCTTCGATGACATCTATTTTCATCTTACCAGTTTTTTCATCTTTCTTCGAAGCATAAATATTGATTTTTTTCAATTCAGTACTCATGATGATTTTTCCCTCCTTTTCTCAGATTTTAGGCAAAGTCTACGATGTTAACTAGTATTTCAGTCACATCGGTGCCAGTCAGTATCTTGTCCATAAGCTTACCAACCTTAATGGTAGTAGCGGACGATGTATCAGTATATCTTGCATTACCACCATCCCAATATACTGCTGTACCTACAGTCCATGTATCATCTGCCTTTACCAAGCCATTGCCTTTTATCCACACCTGAGCATCATCAATGGTAGCAACAAGTCCACCTCTGTTAAAGTCAGTGTAGTCATACCCATCACCAACTGTGTTGCCATTGGGACCCTGAATTGGATTCTGAACATTCTGATCTATCGCCAACCCATCTGGAATAAGACCAGCAGCAACGTCAGCATTAACGAAAGGTCTAAGCTCAATTGCACCGTCAGTGCTGTTCTTTTCCCTGATAAGTAAAGTGCCTTTGTAAATAACAAAAGCAGGCGAATTAGCTTTTATTCTGGCACCAGGTGTTCTGGAACCAAGGTTTTCTTTCTCAATCCTAATTGCCATAACCTCTTCCTCCTTTTGTTGTTTTTAATGAACCCGATTTTTCCTGACCTTTGTACTTCATTTTGCTTATCCCTACCAAACCTGACCCTACTTAAAAAGTTGTTGAAAAATCGAATCGGCTTCATTATTATCGTTAGCTCTCTGAGCTTCGATATACATATCAATCATTTCATTTGAAGCATTATAAAGCTTTGATACAAGTTCTTGTATTTTTGCTTCTTTCGCTCTTTGTTTAGCGAAAATAACTGATTCACCTTTTATCTTACAAGCACTTATTTCCTCTGGAGTTACTGAAATCTTATCATTATCAATCATATATTGAATTGCTGATTTTACTTTATTCTTCTTCTCCTCAATTTCATATTGAAGATTAAGCATCTCTTCACTGCTTCTATCTAATGAATCTTCCCCTTCGGATTCTTTTGTTGTTTCATCTATCTTTGAGCTCTGCTCTTTTTGAACTTTAAGTAGCTCATCAAGTTCCCGACTTAATTCATCAGATAACTGCTCTGAAGTTGGTTCAGCGTCCAACTGAGGTGGATTTTTTTCGACTGAAAGCTGCTCTTCTGGTGGAACTTTTTCATCAATCTGTTCCACTTCTTCGTCTTCTTTGATTTTATCTTCATCAACTAGAGCAGATGTTGGAACAGTAGCACTTTCGACTTTCTCTTCGTTCTCTTCTTTCTCTTCTTTCTCTTCTTTGTTCGACTCATCTTTTGTTTTAGTTAATCCCAAAAGATCCCTGTAGAATTCAATTACAAGTCCCATATCATTTACAAAAGCATTAACTGTTCTCACAAGCTCATTGCCGTTCTTATCAATAACATATATCTCCCCAGTTTTTTCATCTTTGTGAGCCATCATTCCATCTCCCAATGGAAGTCCTTCAGCTACATCAAATACATCCATTACAACTGGAGCTTTGTCTACTTTCTTCTCTTTATTTTCTTCTTCCCTCTCTTCTCCTTCTTTCGCATCATCAGCAGTCAACAACATATTATCAGCAGCTTCATTAATCTCAGCCTGTAATTCGTTTATAAGCTCGTCTATCTTTGCATGACCCTGTGGCATAGCATCAGACAATAATTCATACAATTCATCAAGTTTTTTGTTTATCTTTATCTTTTGCGAACCCTGCAATTTGCTTTCAATATCCTGTGCTGAAGGATAATTCTCTATTATATCATCAACTTTATTTACAGGAGTCTCGTCCTTCTCGTTAAGCTTTTTGTTCATATCTCTTCTCAGCATTTCCTTATGTTCGTCAAACATCTTTTTATATTGCCGTTTTCTTGGGTCATTGTCATCAAGCATATCAATTATCCTTTTAGTGCGAATCTCAAAAACTTTTTCATTATTCACTTCTTTAACTGGATAAATTTTTGTATCTTGTTTAAAACGTTCTTCTTTTTCGTCATAGTCTCCGCTAAAACTATTCTTCGCTGCTTTGATTGGTGCTATTTTATACTTATCCAGTTCCATATTCCCTCCTTAGAATCCGAAACGTTGAGCAAACAGCTCTCTCATGGATTCAATTGTCATATCATATTTTTGTAATTTCTTAATGTCGATTTCCGAAGCCAGTATATGGTATTTCTTTACATCGTCAATTGTAAATCCATACTTCATAAGATTTGAAGATTTCACAAGTACATCTTTCTTCTCCTCAGGAAGTTCATTTAAAGCTTTTGCAAAAAGTTTTATTTGAATTTTTTCTGCTGTTATTGTTGGGAACTTTCCAGTATTCTTATATTTCAACCAAGCCTTAAAGTTTGATTCTCCACCGACAACTGAATCAAGTTTCAAATCTGCTTCAAAAATATCTTGTAGTCTCGGTCTGCAAGAAGCTTGTATCCCCATCACCTTTTTAAAACAAAAAGCCTCAACTGCTTCAATTCTATCAAGTCCTTCTGCAACGACTATATCTTTATTCTCCATATTTTTTGCTATACAAGCTTTAAACTCATCTCTTGAAGCTTCTATTTTAGAAGCCTCAGCTGGCCATTTACCAGTTGCTTTCTTCTCGAGATATGCACAATAACCTTCTGGATTTTCAGCCCAACTCTTTGCTTTGGCAACACACTTTTTAAAATCTCCACCATATGACTTCCAGGTACCTTCATAATCCTTTGAAACTATTTCAAGCACATCTTCAATTGTAATAACATTTGTGTCTTCTTGCTTTGACCAAATCCTTTCAAGATATTCTTGACCTTCCTTTTGATAAGTCAAAAGCATACGTCTTTTAAATAAGTCAGATTTTGCATACTCTTCAACTGTCATACCATCAATTCTACCTTCTGCCTTAAGCTCTTCTCCCCATATCTCATCAAGAGTTCTTTTCATAACCGGAACCATATTCTTCATAATAAGCCATGTATCTTTGCCGTTCAACTTAATAAGTTGAGCATTAAGCGATTTATCTATCATCTTGTCTTTCTCGATAAGCTTTGATTTTATCTTGTTCATTTCCATTGATGTAAGCCTTTTTTCAATTTTTAATTCAGCTTCGTATATAGGGTCAACTATAGTCTTCTCAAGTTCAGCGACTATCTCGTTTACTCTACTATCCCCATTGTCAAGAGCATCAATTATCTTCATAAGCTCAAGACCACTAATATTTGATAAAGCTTCTTTTGCTGTCATTGTAGCTTTAGTAGTTTCTTTAAACATTGAGTCAACCATCTTTTTTACCGTTTCATCTGTATTATAATCAACTCCAATGCCTTTTAACATTTCCACAACCTTGACTCTATCGTATTTTTTGTCTTTCAATGCTTCAAGCCACTGCTCCATATATTCATAATCTATTTTGCCTTCAACTTTCATTTTGGATTTTACTTCAACTCCACTTCCATCATAAATATATTTATCGCCTTCTTTTTGAAAATGATAATCAACTTCATCTTTTGTTTCAACAAAATGGTCTTCTTCACTTGTCAATTCAAAACCCATTGATTTAAGTTGCTCAGTAGTGTATTTCTTTCCAACATCAAGGTCCATCTCTTTTGCCATAATATTTTTAAACTCTGCTCTTTTATCTGCTGGATTCTCCACTATTCCAGAACCAACAAATGTAATATCTAAATCCTCTCTCCAAACATGAAAATCAGAACCATCCGCAGCCTTAATTTTAGTATTCATATAATTTGAAACATGTTCGCACGGCATTGCAAAAGGGAAAGTAGCTTTACAATAATTGCATCTTGCGTTTTCAGCATAGGCTTCCATTGACATTTTATCAAGGTCACCGCTTTCAATTCTGGAGATTAGCTTAGCATAAAATTGTTGCTGGTCTCTTGTAAATCTTGCAGGTGGCTTTCTATCAATTTTACCTATAATTTCTACATAAGCCTTCTCCCCATCTTTTTCATCAATAAAATTTGCATCAATCGTTTTACCAAGTTCTATTGAAGTGTCGTGATTATAATCAATCATAGTACCAATGAAAGTTTCCCAAGCCCTTCTTCCATCCTCTCTTACTTTAATAACTTCAGATTTCGGAAGGAAATCACCATTGCCATTTGGCTCATCACAAGTGATTATTCTTGACCTGATATAAATATATCTATCAGTATCTGGGTCTATCAAACTTGCTTTGATATTCGAAATTGGCATCTTCTCCCATTTCGAAGCTGAACCAAATATTAACTTCCCGGCCATGCTTCCCTCCTTATAATTCTCTTTTCATACGGTTTTGATATTCTTCAGCCCAATGTTCGATGTCAGATTGTTTTATTTCTGTTATAGCTACACTTTGAATCAAATTCGCAAGTTCATATGGCATATCCAATACATAAGCTAAATAGCTCGGTGACATTTCTTTAAATTTCTTCCATTTTTTTATAAGTTCATCTTTGGAAGATAAACCACTTTTTAGTAATTTTTCTTCAGAAAGTATCTTTACTATTTCTTCATCTGTTTTTCCTGCATTTATAAGTTCTTTTATTTTACCTTCCAAACTTTCCATATCTATAAGGTCCTCCAGTTTTATTTTAATAACATCATAAGAACCCTTTGCTATTTCCTTACCATCTTTATAAAGACGATAAACTTCTCTGTCATCTGTTTTCTCTAAATCGACAGTAAGACCAACGCTATCAGCCATTGCTTTAAGTTCTACAAGTTTGCTCATTATTTCCACCCCGGTATAGTTGTAACTCCTGGAGTTTCAACTCCAGTTTTTTGTTGTTCAAGAAGCTTTCTCAGTTGTGATATATTTTTACTAACTGCTGCGAGATTATCTATGGCAACATTCAAAGAAGCTTTGTCATCTCCTTGATATTGTTCCCATGCTGTCTTCAAACCTTGTGTTGTTGTCTGAAAAAGAGTATCAACTTCAGTTTCAAAAGCAAGAATCTCCACAATCTCAACTTCAGTCTTTCCGGCTTTAAGAAGTTGTTTTGCTCTTTCTTTTGTATTAATCATTGCTTTTCCTCCTTTAGTACGAGTTTGTCTTTAAACAATCTTGCAACATCATTAAACTTGTTCTTTAATGTCTTTTGAAATTGTGCAAGTTGCCTTTCACCCATATCAGACAGCTTACCTGCATCCAATGCTTCTCCCATCAAATGTTCCATCATTTTCTGAATAAATTCTTCGCTTTTCGTTTCCTTTACTTGCCCAGCCTGTCCTTTATCCCCAACCATATCTTCCTCCTTTACTTATTATTTATATTAAATACAAAAAAATAACTATGCTCTATTCTATTGAAGGCGGCGTTTCCTCATCGCCTCCCTCTTCACTTGGTGGAGTCTCCTCTGGAGGTAAAGTTTCCTCAATTGGTGGTGTCCCGAACCCCACGCTATCATTTTCTCCACCACCAGCTGCCTCTTTTGGCTTTATTTTTCGGTTACGAATACGCTTACCATCATCAAATACAGTACCTATTTCTTCTTTAAGACCTTTTTCTTCGTTTTCATAATTAACACCTTTGTATTTAGAGAAGAGAGTTTTTGTAGTGATTACACCTTTTTCCCAAAGGTCCATATAATCTTCTGTTTCATCTCTATCAAGATTAATTGGTTTATTCCATTTAATCTCTGGTATATCAAGGTCACCTTCCTCAGTAACCCAATCATTCTTCTCAGCTATTGGATAGAAAAAGTGATTCTGTATCCATGATGTAAATCTGTCTTGAACAACTTTGTAAATCATAAACAACTTCATCAATGAAAGGTCTTTCACATTTGACATTGAAGGACCTTCTCCCAGAATAATATTTTTGTTAACACCAAGTCCAACCATTATCGCATCTCTTGTCCATTCGTAATCTTCTTGATAATCAAATATAGTCTTTTCGTTTCCATACCCAACTACTTGATAATCAATAAATGGTGGTACAAAAAGACTAAATGGTGGATTGTTCTTAGCTGTCTTTACATATTCCTCGAATTCCCTCATCTGATCTTTGTTATACTTTATATTGTGCTCAATATTTCCTATTTTCCACATTTCAATTGGATACCTAAATCTATCAATTGCAGTAAGCTTCAACATATTAACTTTATCTTGATAGAGTAAAACTCTAAGCAGTGCTTGGACCGGTGATGTACCACGATTTGCTGAAGCGTCTGTTATATTCATAATATTCGACATGTTGTCATTTTCCAAAAGTATTTCATTTGTATGAAGTATCAATTCAACATTGTCTATATTACGTCCAGCGTTCTTGGCATCACGAATTTCTTTCTTCATTTCGTCCGTAATTTGTAAATAGTATCTTGGCTCATCTTCAAAAAATGATTGTCTTACCTCTACAAACTCTGGTTCAAACAATACCATCTTTTTCCAATGAGTCAACTCTATGTTCTTGTCTTTTATCTTTTGATTGATTGTTTCACTCACTCCCATTACGATCGCTTCACCGAATTTATTATAGGATAAACTCATTTGAAGTATAAAATCATACAAATTGAATTTACGATTAAACGCCATTTTTCTATATTGTTTTGTCACCATGTCATCCTGAGCTTGAATATTAAACATTGAAAATGGATATAATGCATGCATGTTTATGATTGAATAAATGTAAGGGTCCATGTTGTAGAACAAACGAGTCCATCTTAATGTTTCGAGCCTGGACTTTGGCATGAGCCACATGTCCGGTGTAAGTTCTGGAGAGTACCAGGTCGATGAGGTGAAGTCTATCATTTGCCCATTCATAAATTGAGCTATAATTTTATCTTCCGCCTTGCGAAATTCAGTTTGTCTACTATTAAAACCTGAATAATGGTAATCCCCAAGTTGTCCCCTTATTGTGCCACCTTTCTTTATCTCTGTCGGGTCAAAAAATGCTTTTCTCTTTTTTTGTGCCATGTGTTATCTCCTTTAGTAAATATAAAAAAACAACTATCTAATTATCATAGATGTTCTGGAACCATAAAAGTCCCAACCTTCTCCACCCTCACCTTTGTAAGCATTATGCACATTCTTTCCAGCCCATAACGCTAACACATCAGCATTGCAGTTGTGGACAAAAACCCCAGATTTAATTGCAAAATTGTGAAAATTTTCAATCTCCATATCATAAACATCAACCTCTTTGTTTTCATCAACAATAGCTTTTACTTTGTGATTTAAAATTAAATTTTTAAATCTTTTTGGAGAATGAGCACCAGCCAAAAACCATTTTTTATTTCTTTCGTATCTTTCTTCTTTTGTCATATTAGCAAAAATTTCTTTTATTCTTCTGCTGTGTTGTCTTCTTCTTTTGTTAGTCCAACTTCTTTTAGAAATTTCGCTTCTATTTTGTAGCTGTTCTTTTGTCATATTTTCTTTTAAATTAGCTTTATGCATAGCATCTATACTTGGTTTTAATCTTTTTTCTTTTTGTTCTTTTGTTAAATTTTTCCAACCTTTTTTAGCTCGTAAACTTCTTTCTTCTTTCGACATACTGTTCCAAAAATCATTATTATGTATCTTTATATGTTCAGTTTGACTCATTATTTTTAAATTTTTTGGGTAATTATTTTTTTTATTATAATCTATGTGATGAACGACTAAATTATTTTGTTTATTTCTTCCAAAACTAAATAATTTATGAGCAGCTTTCCATTTTTTTTCATTTACAAACCCAATATCATAAATCATTTCATAACCTTTATATTTTCCTTTTGTATCTTTCCGGTACAATGGCATTAAACTATCTCCGACAGTCAAATCTTTTGCTTGACAATAAAATCCATTTCTCATCATTATCAAATGGTCAGCAGTACACTCTAAATATTCATCATTGTCAAAAATTATCTTAATAACTTTTTGTTTTCCTTTTTTCCAACATCTTTTTATTCTTCCTTGTTGAATTAACAACTCATCTTGCTTTATACTATAAACATAATGATTTTCTTTTTCAAAATCAATTTTACTTAATTCTTCAATTGTTTTATTTTGTCCATTACACAATGGAATTATTGTATCTTTTGATAGACAATGGTCATCATGCTGTCCGGCCGGAGCTGTAAGCTCTACAATTCTCCCATCTTTAATACGCCTCTCAAACATTGTCCACTCAATATACGATGCATACATCGTTTCTCCACAAACAACCTTTCCTTCTTCGTCTTTCTCTTTACTAAATATTTGTGGATAATACGCCCTTTTTAAATCTATAGTTGTAGCAAAATGGTCAAACATCGCCATCTTAAGACCTTTATGCGATTCCTTATCCTTCATAGCATACATTACCCCTTCAACATTAATCCCTTCCTTTTGCATCATTGGAACTAACGCTTGAGCAACATTTGAATAGTCAGCACAACCCTTTACACAGTTATACCGTTTTATTATTTGAAAGACCTCTTTGTATTCCCCTGTATCAAAAAGATTACCCTCCCATTTAAAAGCAGCAACCTTATGCCATTCATCTTTACGTAATGCCCATATTGCCAAGCAATTCTTATCAGTCTCTAAAGTTTCTGGGTCAACTGTACCGCCAGCAGTATCTAATCCAAATACAAAAATTCCTGAGTTGTCATATGCATCCACTTCTTTGTGAAGCCCACTGCCAAGAGTTCTCATCTGGTTTTCTGATAAATATCTCTCAATATTCTCCAACCATGTGAGCTCATACTGAGTTATCCAGTCCATTAAAGAAATCTGACCACGCCTGCTAAGTCCCAATTTTTCTATTTGGTCTCCAAAATATTCCAACTTCTTTTCAAATGGCATAAGTTGAGATGCAAATTTAGGATATTCAACTCCATTATATACAAATGAACCATTAATCTTAAGACGATCGCAGTGAATCCAATCTCTTATAATCTTTTTAAACGTAGGATCTTGTGAATCTTTATAGAACTCACCTTTTCCTAATGCAACTCCCATTTCAATATAAATATTAATTCCACCAGCAGAACCCAACATAGGAATTATTTTGTTTGATATAGCATAATCAGAGCATTTATGACGTTCATCGATTATTATTATATGTGGATGTTCGCCTTCAATGTTTGCCTTCTCATTAGCAGAATCAGCTGTCACTTTGCTTCCATTCTTAAACACTAATGTTGTAGTAGATGATGCTCCTTTGTCAATAGCACCATTATCTATCTCTGACATTTGAGATAATATACGTTTGCCTTGACTAAACTTAGGACCAAATGCTGTGACTCGTAACTTTGGAATTTTGGAGCATAGATAATGTACAGATAAAGCAACTGAATATGTTTTGCCACCACCACGAGCCTCTATCAAAAGTATTTTTTGATATGTCGTGCTTGCAATTGCATCAAATGTCTCTATCTGGTTTGGATATAAATGAACTCCATAATTATGTTGAACATAATCATGTGTATCTAAACCCAAAATTTGCGACCCAATTTGAGAAATTGCTCGGTCAATCATTTGAATAGGCACAAAATACCTCCTTTCCTTGCCTTACCTAGCCCTTTATTTATCAACTGACATACTCCACGGGCTAAAGCACCGTGGGTTCTAAGGTCTACACTCCTCATGTAGTTGCCTCTTGGGGGATATCAGAGTTCCCCTTGCACCAATCTCTGTCTTGGTGCAATTTAGAATGCTCATCCATTAACGCAATATTGAAGGAGGCGTTAACGTCTGCATTCTCAACGTGTCCGCATTTAGGACACTTAAATTGTTTTCCTGTTCTTTCACCTAACTGACCGCACCTACTACAAGTTTGACTTGTGTATGCTGGGTCAATTAAAGTTACTGGTATGCCCGCTAATACCTGATGTAAAATCATCTCCATATCTTTCTATTTGTTTAACTTCAATATCATCTCTTTCAAAATCTTTCAACTTCAAATCATCAATAAACATATCTTTTAAATCATCTATCACATATTCATATAATTCTGAACTTAATATTTTTACATTAGCTTTAATTGAAGATTTTAATTCCTTTTCAATTTCTTCAATTTCTTCAATTTCTTTTCTAATTCATCATCTTTTAAAAAATCTTCTTCTACTAAACTTTCATCTTCTACAAAATCTTCTTCATTTGCTGAACGCCAAACGCCTTCTCTTCTATCATACACTTGGAATCTGCCTTCTTTATCTTCTCTTACTAAGACTTCTTCACCATCTTCCTTTCTATACATAATTTTTTCAGCTTTGATTGAGGCTTCAATTTCTTCAAGTTCACTTGCAGTCGTTTCAATTATAGTTCCATCTTCTAATTCCACATTTATCAAATCAAGCTCTTCATTCACTTTATTCGTACTAGCAGCAACTGGCACCATCTTCTCAATATTGTTTCCTATTCTTAACATATCTTTAAGTACATTTACTATCTGTTCAAGAACTCCAGTTCCCTTCTCCATTGCCTCTGCATCCTCAATTATTTCGGCCTGTTCTTCAGCATTAATTGAAGTTTTAATTTGAGTTTGTTTTGGCTTCTTCTCCAATTCTAACACTGTTATTTCTCTTGTAAACTCTGTATATTTACCAAGCAATTCTTCAAGTTCTTTCTTCTTCTCTTGTAAAGCCTTTATTTCAGCAGCCACCTTATCAATTTTCTCCTGCTCTTCTTTAGTATATTTCTTGCTCTTCGGCTTTAGTCTTTCATATACACCAATAAATCTCTCTTCTGTCAGTTTCGCAAGGTCTCCAAGTTTGTTATTGACTTTGGCATGATTGTAATAGTTCTCAATTGCCTGTTCGACAGCCTTAGACTGAGAAGCTTCAGGGTCTTTGAATGCATCAGTAATTTTCTTCATTTCAGCTTGCTTTGCATTGGTTATCTCTGTAAGTTTATTAATTGTAGCCACAACCTCTTCAAAAAGCTTTTTTTCAACTTCTTCAATTGGCTTAGCAGTTTCTGGATCCACAACTTCTTCCGGCCTCTTTGTTGTCTTCTGAAAACGAGTAGTCTCTTCAACAATCTTTTCCTCTTTAACCTTCTTTGCTTCTTTCTCACTTAATTTCGGAGCAGCTTCAAGTCTTTTTCTCAATTCCTCAGCTTCAAATCTCTTAGCCTTAATAGCCGCTTTAAGTTGAGACAACTTCTCAATAATTTTTTGTTTATTTTTAATTTCCAATCGAGCAGCTTCCATAATTTTCAACTCTTCAGGAGTCATAGCCTTCTTCACTTTATCAATTTCAGCCTGAATTGCTTTTGCATTACGTCTCTTTTCTATCTCAGCTTTAAGACGTTTTGCCCTCTCTTCCTTTTCTTTGAGAGTTTTAAGCTCGTCATCCTTCAAAGATTTTTTTGCTGCCAAAACGTCAGCCTTTAGCTTTCTGCTCAACTCAACTGCAGAAAGAAGAGATTTGATTCTGTCTTCCTTCTGTTGAGAAGCTTGTGTTTTCTCTGTTTCGATATCTTGCAATAATTTATCTACTTCCAACGATGCCTTAATTACCCACTCTGGATGTTGATTCGCCATTTCAATGCCTCCTTAAATGATTTCTTTTAGCTTTTCGCTAAAGTATTCTTGAGCTTCTTCCAAATCTTCAACAGAAACATCTGCTTCATTCACTATCTTTTGAAAACAACTTTCATACATTTTTTTAAACTCACCTTCGTTGATAGTATCTGAAACAACTCTTTCAATAATTTCTTTTTGTTCATTGTTAAGAGCCATTATAACACCTTAAGTTTTTGTAGAAATTCCTCTGATAACTTTTGAAACTTTTCCTCATCTTTATTTATGTACATTTCGTTTATTTTTTCAATGTCATCAAGTATTTGTTCATATATCTTTAAATCTTCTTGTGTCTGAATCTTTTTTACCCAATGCTCTTTACCATCAATAAACACTTTAATTACATCTTTAGAAAGCACTACATCTATTTTATCTGTTTCAATACGATTCCAAATTACAAATTCCATTCATTTCTCCTTTAATGAATATTAAGCTTTCTTGTCGTGAATATTCCAACCACCTTTTTGCTTCACCCAAGCCTTATCATAAAGCCAAGTATAAACATTTTCACATGCCTCAAAAAGCTCTTTATCTTTTGAATTGTCACTTTCCTTAAGACCATTTATTATACTAAACTCTTTTAATGTATCAGCACAATCAGTAGCAACTTGTTTTATTGCAGTTTCATCTTGATCTTTCAATGCAGTAAGCAGTTTTGATTTGAGAGTAGTTTTAAAGTCATCTTCAAAAGAAGATTTCTCGTCAGCCTCGTCGAGAAACATATCCATTTCTTGAACAATCTCAGCGTCAGTCTTTCCAGTTTCAATGAGCTCTCTTATCTTTGTTTCTATTTCATGTTTAGTCTTCGCCATGATTGTCCTCCTTATTTTATACAGCAACAGCTTCATCAATCAGTGTAAGAGTCCAGTTAGCAGGATTATCTCCTTCGTTTACTCTGTACTTGCCACTTGAAAGATTGAGTATCATACCAGGCTTAAGGTCTTCATAATTTACTTTAGCGAGGTGAATCTGCTTCTGTATTTCCCCAACTCTTGTGGCCTTCAATCTCTTAACCGCATTCGCTACTTCAAGTCTCTGATATTGCTCGCTTGCAACAACATCTGAAAGATCTTCTTCAAGCTTTGCTTTAAGTCTCTCTTCCATTTCAGCTCTAACTATATTCTTAAATTCAGATTCCTCAATTTTGTATTTCATTATGTCAGCTTTAATTTTTAATTTCCCACCAATAACTGGAAGCGCAAATGTTAACAAGTCGTCTTTCACCTGAGCTTTAACAATCACATTCCCACTGTATGAACCATCCTTCATTTCTATAAATGTCTTAGTATCAACAATTTTTGGAACACCAGTCTTATAAGAAAATACTTTCCTTTTAATCAGTTCTGATGCGTTTATTTTAATCACCTTATCAAAATTCTCTCTCATACCAGCAAATTGGTCTTCGTATTGAACCTTCTGCATTGCTCCTATCTGAACTTTAGCCTGCATTGATTCATTCTTTGATTGTATCTCTGGAGCAGATGGGCCATCCACCAAATAAGAGTCCTCCAAGAATTGTACATTATATTTGCCAACAAATTTCGGTTCCACTCCCATTTCCGCAGTAACTAATGCACAAAGCATTTTAATATTAGATTCTGTGATTTCTGATTTTGTAAGCTCTCCTATATTCCCTATAAGAGGATATTCTATTCTGAAAGCATTACCATGTTGAATCGCCTTAATGAGACTCAAATCAAATTCAACAACTTCTACAACTTCATTTTCTTTTGCTTCAATCTGTGGTTTAAGAACAAGCTCGGCAACATCCATCGAACTTTCAAAATTCTTAGGCACCCAGTTTTTCAGCTTATCTTTTCCAAAAACAAATTCACCAATCTTATGTTCATTGCCAAGAATATAAGAAGCTTTCACCTTTGCAGTCACATCATCCGTTTCAAAACCTTCTATTTTTATCTGCACTGCTCCCTTTGCTCTAAGCATAGTACGCAAAGAAGTCTCAATATTCATTCGAGACTTCTCCATAAGCCTATTTGCTCTTACTATATTCTCATGAACAATAACATCCTTTGCTGCTATTCTCCTTTGAATATTTTGCATTGTACAACCTCCTATATTTATTTATATTAAATACGAAAAAATAACTATCAACTACGAGTGACCTCAATCTCTTGTGCTTTACCTTCAATGTCGTATACCCACATATAATCGTATTGTTCTCCATTATACCCACCAACCCAGAATCTTCCTTTTGTTTTAGAAAGACTATTGAGTTTAGCTTCAGATACATTATTTTCTGCCATAGCTTTCATAAAATCATCATATGGAAGCTTGACAGTCTCTCCCCATTGTGATTTGTACTTCTTGTATTTGAAAAAGAAAGAATTTAATGCATCTTCAATATCTTCTGTTTTGTATTTGTATCGTTCTTCATATTCCCCTTTATCAATAACATCTGGGTCGCCATCAATCGAATACATTTTACCTTTGTATTTTATCTTCTTTCCTACTTTTTGAAATATAGTGTCATATGGTATTTCTTTTTTGTATGTTTCCATATACCATTTTTGCAAAATTTGAGGTATATTCGCTTTGTCAACAAAAACAAATCCATGCATTTGTGGAAGCTTGCTGAATAATACTGTTTCAGCAAAATCACTATCTTTCTTCTTTGTCCGGTAAACAATAACTCCATAATCTCCAAGCATTTTATGATGTGTTGCACTACCATCCTCTTTCTCCGCCGTAGTATCGTCCACCTTTACCCAAACACTTTTTCTGTCATGCTTTGCTTTAAATTGGTCCGACATTTGATTATATGCATCAGCACCGAACTGAAACTTTTGACCTTTTTCTAATGCACTATATTTTACCTCATCAACCTTTGCAGCTTGTATATATTGAGTTCTACGATACATTATCTTTCCTTTTACTCTGTCAATTATAACTTTGACATACAAAGGATTAACATTGAATCTTTCACTTATTTTAACACGCAGTTTACTCGAAATTATATCATCATCATACATCCATATTACATTATCTGGCCCAATATCAAGAACTCCTTCAACTTGTTTGTATGGATTATCATATGGTGGTGTAGATTCTGGGTACAATATCTCTCTGGCATTATCACCAGAATAATGAGGACTGTTCTTATGAGATTCAGCCCTATCAAATGTTGCTGGGTTGTTAGGCCTTACAGTCGGAGATATTAAATCATTTCTAAAATAAGGAACAGTATTTGAGTCTGCGCCGCTTCTATTTTTAGGGTCTAATGGCATATCTCACCTCAATCATTTTTCATGTTCTAATCTCATACTCCAACCTTTTCTTGACCAATTAACTCCAACTATTTCTTTTATCTCATCTTCAGTCTTTCCTTCAAGCAAAAGCGCTTTGATTTTACTTTCAATGTTTTCTTCTATAAATCTGCCTTCTCCAACACGATAAACATCTTCGTCTGCAACATTATATTTTTGCTTCAAATACTCGAGGTTATTAGAACATTCAGTCACTTCATGTTTATCTTTTCCTCTCTTACCAAATTCCCACACACCATACCGAGGTAGTTTCTTCTCATATGCCTTCTTATTAATATGGTCCTCAACTGTCATCACTATTTCTTTACCATTATCTGTTATAAAAGGGCGCTTATCGCCTTCAATCGAAGCATTTAATTTTGTCAATCGACTTACATCTATTGTTATTATATTACCAGTATTTTCTTGCATAACTTGACATTTCCCAAAATAAGGTTCGGAAACTACTTTACCATATGTACCAACTGGCGGGTCGTTGTTTACATTATCAAAATCATCATTGACTTTAATTATTGTCCAAAGCTCTCCTTCTTTATCCCAAACCTCTTGGCCGACTTTATATTGTTTCTTACTGACATTGAATTTTCTTGCCAACAGCAGCCTTTCAACCTTCTCTTCTCTTTTGATACCATCTGCACCTTCAAGTGTAGCTATTCCATTCTCTATCTTTATGACTTTTCTTTTTGTCAAATCAGCATGACCTTTCTCTGCAAAGTCTTTTGGCTTAATTCTTACCCAATCCCCTACTTTAATATTCACGTTATCCTCCGCGCTTATTTTTTGCAAGCTTAAGAATACCTTACCTGTATCTTCTAAAAATTCAGCGAATTTACAACTTTTAATTGCTTGATATATTTGACTCTTTTCATCTACATCAAGCTCTTTCCAATTCTCGATTTGAAAATATATAGCATCATCCCCTTTAATTTCAGAAACCTTTGCAGTTGTCCTTGTCATTATAAATTCGCGAGCTTCCTCAAAGAACTTGATTATTTGAGGCGGTATGCTTTGTACATCTGGTATCGGAATACCAAAATAAGCTTTTATAACCGATTCATAATAATTTTTTAATTCATCTTCAGTTTTAAAATACAAAACATTCTGTGGGTTATAGTTAACCATTTCTCTTCCCTTTATAATCAATCCATCAAACCCATTTTTCATCATTTCTATAGACATATCTGTATTATTTTCAAAAAAACTTCTATCATAATCTTTATTATATTTTGCACAAAACTTAATTATTAAATCTTGGCGCAATAATTCTGCATCGTTTAAAGTATTCACTATTTTTGGATTCTTTGGTATGCCATTAACAACAAAATAAACATCTCCATATTGTTTCGCCATTTCACGATTACTTAATGGAACAGTATATAACCCTTTCCCAAAACTACCATATACTTTATTTTCTTGACCCCTCTCTTTCATCCCTCTCAAAGTCACATTCTTTCTTTTCCAAAGTTGATATGAAGATTGCTCAGAAACTACACTTGGCTTTCTAGATAAATGCTCAGATATAGCAAAATCCTGATTTTTTTTAAACCCAAACCCCTTATACCATTTCTCAAGCCTTTTTTTGTTCCCACCAAAATCAGAAGATGGTGTTAAAGCTAATGTCAATTTGTGTTTGTTAGCAAAATCAATCACCATATTCATAACTTCAGTGCCAATCCCCTGATTACGTTGCTCCTTTGGAACAATAATCTTATCTATAGTCAAACTATTACTTGGCGCATGATACGTTGTCCATAACTGAACACCAGGATACTTTTCTTCAACAAGCTTATCTAATTTATGTATATCAACTTCAGCTTTTATTTTTGCAGCCATCTTCGCGTCAAGCTCTCCAACTGGCCTTTCCATTATTTCACCATCTACTTTTTCTATGATAACAATATCAGTCTCATCGAAATCATCAGAAGTATCCGGCTCATCAAGACTCCATTTGTTCTTGTTCTTATATCTCCTCCACTCCATTTCACTTATAACAGCCCTTCCATTTTCTATTTCATCAAGCAAACGAATAGCTTGTTTCTTCGCTTCTTCAAGCGTATCGGCATGGTCTATCTCTTCTACATCTTCTGAATCCCCTTCGAATATTCTTATAGCATATTCAGTAGACATGTATCTCCCTTTGTTATAAGCATCAATCTCTATCTCATTTATAACATCTCTCTTTGCTTTAAATGCTGTCAATTCAAATCTCTCTTCATTTGGCGTTGTGAAATAGAAATTCCTAATTTCGAACTCCTCATCCTTAAATGCTTCTTCACCTACTAACTCATCACCTTTACCCTTCTGAACATAAGCAAGAGTAATATGAGGTTCATATATTGGATGCTCATCTGCATTCTCGAAGTTTTCTGATATGGTTTTATTTATGGTCTCCAAGTCTTTGGATATAACATCGACCTTCAATACATCATAATCTTCTTGTTCAAATTTGCCTATCGGACCAAGCTTTATTTTAACTGGTTTCAAATATGGTCGAATCAACTCAGGATTGGTTTCTTTTAACCCATACTTGACCGTAATATGAAACTCATCCTCACGGCCATATTTGTCCTGCTCTTTGTCAGGCAAATAAAGAATATCATCCTTAATTTTACCATAAGAAAACTTCTTCAACGCTTCCTTAAGGCTGCCTGGCAGACTGCACATGAGACACGAATAATCATAGGCTGCAAGTATTGCAACAATCTCTTTATGCTTATAGCCTGCAGTAATGAGCGATTGAACAAAACTCATATTAACCCTCCTTCTTAGTCTCTATTCTCTCGTCAATCTCGTGTGCATATTCTGGTGTAGTGCACTTTCTTCCTTGCTCCTCAAGTTCTTTTATTTGTTTTTTAATATTTTCAGAAGCTTTTATTTCAATGCCATTATCTTCCAAAATCTTTTTAAAATCATCTTTGCTACGAACTCTTTGAGAAAATACATAAATCTTTCCATCATCATATATATAAGCTGCATTATCTTGATGATTAATATCAAGAATTACTGTCTGTGGGGCTTTGCCTATTGTTGTCCCACCAGAAAACTTTACCCCAAGTTCTTCAGCAAATCTTTCTAATTCTGCTATTGCACGTTCTTGTTCGTCCGTCGAAGCGTATTTTGCAAATTGAGAAGCTTTAAGAAATGCTACCTCATCTTCTTCAACTTTAATCGGATCTTCGGTCGTTTTATATCTCACACCATAAACAAACCAAGATGTTGCTCTGGCTAAATCTCTAAATCCAACTTTCTTAACTTTAACAGTCCAACCTTGTCTTTTTAATTCCTTGGCTTTTTCGTAAGCTTTTACCTTAGCCTCTTCCCCATCTTTCGATGTTAAATATACTATTTTTATTTTTTCAAACTTTTCAAAAAATTCCTTTGGGTATATATCACTGTGCATAACGATATTCAATGCCTCATTTATATCCATATCTCCACTTAAAATATTAATAATTTCTTTGTCTGATTTTCCTTGCGCAATAAAATACTTAATTCTCGCATCAATAGAACCTTTCATTTTGTATGCTGCGTCTGAATATTCATCAAGCAATCGCTCATCAAGTTTATAAAGAAACTCTTCCCAAGCCTTTTTATTATTTTCTTCACTAACATCTGAATGTTCTTTCGCAACATATGCTTTAATATCATCAATAGTTTCCTCGATAATATCATATCTAAGCCCACCACCCTCTTCCACATCTATTATATCGACTGGGTCAACTCCAGTTATTTCCTCAAAATTCATTGCAACATCATATGCAGCTTCCCTAACAGCAGTTTTTTCATCGATTGATAAACCAGCTTTAAATTTTTTATTAACTTGCTTTGTTTCTACTTCAGTATTTTCTTCATCTTTCTCCTTCACCCCATAATGGTCAGCATAATTTACTTTAAAATCTGATATCAAACTAATATCACCAAATGCCGACATCCATATCGCCATTCTGTCCATATTTATCGAAACATCTTCTTTAAACACAAACACAAGGTCAGTTCTTCCATCGCTCGATGTCATTTCATAAACTGCTTCAAAAAGTTCTTCTGGTTTGTCAAATCTTGTTGAGCCAGACTCTTTGAGTTGTTTCGCTATTCCATTAACCCATTCATTTAAGTCCCCATCAGCTCCTAATACAACAAACCCTTCTTTATTGTTTGTCAACTCAAGCATTTCTTCCCAACCAATCTTTTCTATGTTCATGGACAAGACCTCCTGTGTTTATTTAATAAATACAGGAAAATAACTATCAAAGATTTATTTCGAATGGAATTTGATATGACACTTCTTACATACAACTTAGTAGCCAGGCGGGAAACATGCCTTTAAAAATACATCGGCCATCTTCGCTACTTTCTTTTTATCCTTAGCAAGCTTATGAGCCGCATCAGCTACCATCATTCTTGAGAAAGCTCTCAACTCTTTGTCGGTTTCTTTTTTATTCAACATCTGACCTTTTGGGCTGGGATATCTCCATCTGCATTCTTCAATGAGAAATCTCTCATATGCAATCATCTTCGCAATACCAGTGATAGGATTACCATTAGCATCTTTGTAAGGTTTGTTGGTCATGATATTGTATTTGACTTGTTCCCACGAAGTGAGACAACCATCAGTTGGCTCTCTCATTGCATCTATGTAATCATCAATATGGTCACGTTCTCTTTTTTTATTCATCATCCACTCGAATCGACTTTATATTTTATCTTGCATTTGTGGCAGATATGGAGACTCAAGCAGTTCCCTATACTTATCTCATCGAATGTATGACCTTTTGTTTTACACTCAGTATATTCTTTTGGGTCTTTATCTCCCCATCCGTTAGCATATCCTAAGTCTTTGTATTTCTCATATTCCTCTTTATTCATCCTTGATGTTCCTCCATCCAAACTTTCTCGAGCATTGAGTACACATATCTGTTGTACACAGAAGTTGCATGCACATCAATGCCGAATATCTTATCACCTAAGAATTTGGCAACTGCTGGGCTACGACTAATGCCACCATAACAGTGAACATATATCGTTCTCACTTCGTCTGGCAGAGCCTTCACAAAGTCAATTACTCCTCTTGCCATCGCTTCGTCGAAGAACTTTATGTTCTTCTCTCCACCAATGACGAGTCTCGTTTCACCTGTCTGTTTGTCAGCATCATGAAACTCAAGCACCAAATGATACTTCCACTGAGAGTAATCTATGCCAGTCGGTTGATTTGGCTCATGTATACTTATGAGAGCGATGTCATCCTGTCCTTTAATGCTTTGAGCCTCATCGAGACTCATGAATCTAATTTTCATTGCAAACTCCTCTCCAATGCTTTGACTTGTTCTCCTTTGTACCAATGAGTGTCAGTCGATTCCTTGTCTATTCTATCGAACCGTGTGTAGTTCGTTTGCCATCCTTTAAGTTTAATTGCTTTGCCGTTCTTCAGATTTACAATGTAAAGTTTCAGTGTCTGACGTGCTGTGCAATCCCACCAATTATCCTTCACTCGAAAGGCTTCATCAATCGCCTTTGAAACAGTCATATGAATCGTTCCATCATTTACTACTTGTTGTTTACCTTCGACAATGATGTAGCCTTTCATGATTCACTCCTCAATATGTAGTTCACAGTTTTTAAGTTGAAGGTTATTATTCAAACAAAAAAGCTCAGCATCACCTTTATCTCTGAACACATGGAATATGCTGCCTCTCGTGACGATTGGTGCTCCTTCTTTTTTCGAGATTCCAGTGAAGCCTTCAATTATTACTTTATCTTTTGGCGCTTCATCGCTCATTTCAAACCCTCGTCCAACGCTCAACTAATTCCTTTGGAATGGTTATTGACCCATCGACATTCTTCGTACATCTTTCAAAAAGATAAATCACCCACCTGCTCCACGCATCATGAGCATACTCAGCTAACTTTTCTTTTTTCTCTTCAAAAGCCATTTGTCAAGCTCCTTCCATGTTAAAGGTTTTGGACACACAATCACAGGACCGTGATAAACACTTCCATTCGGCAACGATGCAACAATTTCTATAGGATATTTGAGAATACATTTATCGTTTTGATAAGCTCGACACGAGAGACAGTTTTTTGATTTAATTTTTTTATTAACATTTCGTTTCGCAAATTTATTTTTCCTTCCAAAATAAATGTAATTCACATTGGATGTTTTTAACATTTGTAATCCCTCATTTAAACTTTATTTTTATTTCCTTTACTCGTATACTTTCAATATCTTTCGCTAATCCTATAAAGTATTCGTTTGACTTTTGTTTCTTCATTACATCAGTCAAACGAGATTTTACAACATCAATATCCAAAGAATCCGACACTATAAACCCATCTCGTTCCCCTGTAATAACCTTTCCCAAAGCATCATGAATAGCCTTCACTTGGTCAGAACTAAGTGGTACTTTTGATTTAATAAAGAAAAAGAATTTCTTTGATTCTGACATTTAACTACCTCCTTTAGTTTTACAACAAATATATGTCTTAGTCAACCAAGCGAAATGCAATACCTTATTTCTGTTTATTTGCAAACTTCCTTTTTTTACCCCAAGTTCCATCAATAATACACACTAAATATGTAGCATAATTGACAAGGTCTATTGCCGTATCTCTAACAGACTCGTCTTTCACTTTTTGCTTCGCTCCGAGAACAAGAGAAAGCAGCCTTGCAGCCTTATCAAATATTCTTACAACAAGACCTATTTTCCAGTTGTAGCTATCACATCAATCATACTTGCGTAATCATTATTCTTTCTTATCGATAACGCTACTGCTTCCTTGTGAACTTTACGAATTGCTTTAACTGATAGTGACATCTTTTCCTCCTTTGTTTCATATTATCATCTTTCTTCAATTTTTGAATGCAAATTTTATTACGTTTTGTTCTTCTCCTCATATTCTTTGATTACTTCTTCGATAAGCTTTATCGTGTTTGCATGAAGTTCCATCTTATTTTTGTTTGCTTCCCAAAAACCTCTTGGATTAGGAACTCCGCCTTGTGCTTTTGCAGCACCAATCCAATCACAGAGCATTTCAACTACGTATTTCTTTGGCATTTCAATTACTGTCCTACCAGCTGTCATGAATTTCTCATAATCAATATGAGATATTCCAATCAATTGGTCTGGTATTTTTTCTTGCAACAGCTTTGGATTTTCAATTATCGCCTTAGCCGTCTCAACATATATCTTCAATATATTCGCTATTTTATTCAGCGCATCTACATAAACTGGAGGCTCGTCGACATCCCCAACCTTAAATATTCGATTTGGCAGTTTCTCTTCTATCATAACCCAATACTGCCAGTGGTGAGGGTTTCTGGTATAATGATGCATCCATGCCATGCCAAGAACTCGAGCTGCATTGTAAGCTCCACTCGAATCTCTTAAATTACGTTTACGACCTTTCTCATCATAAAATGTTTTGGCGTAATGAAAGAACTCCTTTGGATGAAACTTACTGTTGTCATGAATCAAACCTTGCCATATCAACCCTCGTTTAAAACATTCAAGCATCACAAACCATTTATGTTTGATTATATACCACAGATATACAATGTATCTCATAAAACCTCCTTTTTCTTCTTTGCCTTTGATTGAAAGATATATGTAATATATTTACAAAAATTTGTCAGTTTCCAAGTGGTTATGATATTTTCAAGTATAATTGCATTCATCATCTCATCTCAAGAGTTATTGAATTCAGAAGAATGGCAGATTCCTGATATTGTTTGCAGCAGCTACCTTCACATTTAGAACATATTTCTTTGCTCTCATTATTTACTACATCAACTTGCAACTTTACTTTCGTAATATTTTTTGACATTTTTCAGCTCCACAGGCTGTGGTATTTTTGCATGTCTTCGTTTATCCATACGACCTGGAAGTTTTAAAAACAATTTACCATTTAGTGCAATGCCTTCAATTTCAAACTTTTCGCATGTTGGAAGATAAATAACGATTTCTCCAAATTTAAAATCCATTAATTATATCGTCAAAGGTCTTATACTCTCCAGTTTTAAGGTCAATGAAATAACCTATTTGAATCATACTTTTAATATAGCGACCTTTGGCTACCTCCCACTCTTTAAGTAATCTATATTTTGTAGCACCAGTGTCTTTACGTACAGCATATATTTTCATTGCAGCTTTGTGTTTTATAAGATAATCAGAACCAAAGCTATAGTGTCTTTGCTCAATAACAATATAATGTTGATTGAGGTATTCCCAAGAATATAGTTTATCGTACTGAAGTATCTCCGAAGATGATGTTGTATTTTGTCTTGGAACAAGACCACCAGTCAACCGATGAGCATTAACATTCACTACAAATATTACTGTCAACAAAATAAAAAAAACCCTTTTCATACATACACCTCCTTAAATATTATTGATTTGATTTTTTATTTTTAAACAACTCATTAATATGAGTTTTGACTTTATTGATGTCACTATAATACTGTTCATAAATTGTTGAAGTATTTATTTTAATTCTAATTTTATATCTTGTGGTCATATCAACTACCTCCTAAATTCTAAGTTAAATTCGTCTAACACTTAATTAAAAAAAGTAGGTAGTGAATTATTTCTGTTTTTTATAATGAGTTTTAGCCTTGTAATTTATCAAATTCTACTTATTTTTCATATTTGTTTCTGCAATAACCATCTCCACTATAATACGGTCAATTGAAACTGTGACATCCCAATTTGGATATGCTTCTTTAAGTTTTTTGTTATTTGTATAATAGCAAATATGGTCACCACTTCTATTTTGGTCTATATATTCCCATTTTACTTTAATACCATACAAATTTTTGAGTTTATGAAACACTTCCAAAATAGAAACACTGTTAGCGTATCCACCACCAATATTATATGCCGGACCACCTGACTTTGGATTGTTAATTATCTCTTCCATTGCTCTGACAACATCATAGCTATGAATGTTGTCTCTCACTTGCTTTCCTTTATAACCAAAAACCTTATATGTTCCACCACTGACTGCGACCTTTATAAGATATGAAAGAAATCCATGAAGTTCAACACCACTATGATTTGGCCCGGTAAGACAACCACCACGAAGAACCGCAGTCTTCATTCCGAAATACTTTCCATACTCTTGAACCATAATATCTGCAGCAACCTTTGACGCTCCAAATATACTATGTTTGCTATTATCAATTCGCATACTTTCATCAATACCCTCTTTATAATAAGGATACTTTTCATATTCATATCTTGTTTCCATCTCCCTCATATCTATCTCGTTCGGAGCATCTCCATAAACTTTGTTTGTGCTCATAAAGACAAAAGGAGATTCTGAACAAAATCTTCTTGTCATTTCGAGAAGGTTAAGTGTCCCTACAGCATTCACATCAAAGTCATCGAATGGAATATCTTTGGCCTTATCATGTGAAGGTTGTGCTGCACAATGAATAATTGCATCAAACCTCGTATTTGCGAAAACATTTTCTAAAGCATCTCTTTTACGTATGTCAACACTCTGTGGAATAAATTTATCCTTCCATTTGTTTTTGAGCTGTTCAACTCTCCATGATGTATCACCTTTTTCACCGAAAAATTCTTTTCTCATATTGTTGTCTATACCAACAACTTCATAACCAAGATTAGCAAAATGTTCTACAGCTTCAGAACCTATCAATCCACCACTTCCAGTAATCAAAATCTTCTTTGACATGTATATCACCTTATCCTTTCTGCTTTTTCTATCAGAACTTTTCTTTTGGCAACTATTTCTTCAATTGCCACTCTCACAATATTTGCTATTTTAAGTTTCTTTTCATTGTTTGGATTTCCAAGATATCTTTCATTTTCAATATCAAAATATTTTCTCAACCCAGCTTCTCTTAATCTTTTATTCACGAGTTTAAATGCCTTCTTTTTTATCTTAGCATCATTTTGAATAATTAATGTATTACGGCCATTTACAATAAAATTTTGTTCATTCGTTTCTTCAACAGTATTTGTCACACAACACCTCCAAATTTTATAATATTTCGAATTTCCGCTTTTATCTCTTCCCCATTTTTGTCATCCGTAATACAAGTTATATCTCTTACAAGCGGAGATATGCAACATCCCCAACTCCAACACCCTCCACCTATTTTTGTTATTTCCACCTCATTGGTTTTTTTATTATATGATACGATATTGATCGCATCCCCTCTGTATTTTATCATATATACTTTGCTCTCATCGTTATATAACTATTCAATCTTTCAGTTTGAATATCAATTTCATCTTCGAATAACATTTTCATGCTTTTTAAGAACTGCAACCTTCTTAAGATGAGCTGCTCTTTCATTTAGCAAATTCTCCTTAAGCTTTGTCATTACAAAACAACCTCCAAAATTCTAAATTATTCAGTCTTTGATTGAATCTGTTCTTTTGGGTTATAAAACAACTTCTCAATAATTGTTTCTGTATTGCCTGTTTTTGTAATAGTACGTTCCACAACAATGTTCTGATTATTCTTCCATTTCATCCAGGCATTTGGTACCTTTTTAAGTTTTTCAAGAGGATATTCCGATTTGTATGTTGTGCCAACTTCATTCGTTTTATATTTTGTCATTGCGAACAATTCGTAAACTTTCCCGTTTTTCATATGAATTTTAAGTTTCAACGCCTGATCATCGTCAAACGTAGATGGACACAATTCCATAAAACTCACATCATCAAAGTTTATAAATTTCTCTTCGTATTTATATATCATTCAAGCACCTCAACACTTGATTCTTCTTCTTTTTCTTCTTCTTTTTTTATTTCCTTACCATCTTGTTTTTTCAAATTCATTTCTCTCGCCTTTAATTCAACTTTTGCAAGAAGCTCTTTATCTTCCTTTAAAGCTTTAAATGCTTTATCTCTTCCAAGTCCAAGTTGCTTCCCATCAAACATATATTTATTGCCTATCTTTTCTATTGCGCCAACCTGCTCTGCAGCACTAAATATAGCAGAAATCTTTTTTATCCCTTTGCCAAAAATAATTTCAAAGAAAGCTTCTTTAAATGGTATTCCAACTTTATTCTTGACTATCTTCGCTTTTACAACATTTCCTATTTTAGAACCATCACTACCTTCAATTTGTTCTTTTATTCTTACTTCTATACGAACAGAAGCGTAAAATTTCAGTGCCCTTCCACCAGGGGTACTTATTGGCTTATAGTTTTTATTTGGACTATATGCACCAACAGCATCTCTTACCTGATTTATAAAAATAACACAAGCCTTAGATTTACCAATTACCCCAGTAAGACGTCTTAAAGCTGTGGACATCATTCTTGCCTGTGGTGCCATCTTTCTATCACCAATATGCCCTTCAAGTTCTTCCTTAGGAACAAGAGCTGCAAGTGAATCCACAACAATAAGGTCTACAACATTTGCTTTAACAAACTTCTCAATTATATCTAATGCTTGTTCCCCACTATCTGGTTGAACTATACCAAGAGATTTTACATCCACACCAATCGCCTCTGCATAATTTGCATCCATTGCATTCTCAGCATCAATATAAACTACTTTACCATTAAGTTTTTGACAATTCTTTATTATTGACAAGCAAAGAGTAGATTTCCCGGAAGATTCTGGTCCAAATATTTCTACAATTCTTCCTCTTGGAACTCCACCAACACCAATTGCCAAATCAAGTGAAAGTGCCCCGGTTGGAATTGCATCAACATTTATAGTTGGAATATCACTCAATTTTACAATAGTACCAGCTCCATATTGTTTGTTTATTTCATTCAAAGTAGAATCGAAATCCTTTTGTTCCTTTTTTATATTCTTCTCTTCCTTTTGTTCCTTCTGTTCTTTCTTTTTCGATTCCTTCTTTTCTTTTTTCTTTGCCATAACTTTTATCCTCCATCCATTGGTCTATTGAATGTTTTTGAAATCTCCAAAATGAAGCTATCTTCACTGCTGGTATTTGTTTTCTTCCACAAAGCTTGTAAATTGTGACAGGTTTCACCTTCAAATACGAAGCCAGTTCTTTAACAGTGAAAACTTCATCCATTACAATCTCTCACGAATCTTTTTAAAATACTTTTTAACATCTACTCCAGCAATCAAAAGGTCGTTGACGTCCTTCATTCCATCTTTAGCTATTTGCACTTTATACAAAATCATGTTCTTGTATTTTTTTCTGTATTTATGCATAGCATCTTCTTTATCTTCCCAAAATTTTATCACATTTTTACCTGGTTCATCGTTATCCAGTACAAAATAAACTTTATTGAAATATCTGTAAATAATTTCGTGTTGTATTTGCGTCATTTTATTCCCACAAATTGCTATAGTGTTATGAAATCCTATTTGGTCCATACTTATACAATCCAATTGACCTTCAACTATAAACACTGTACCATTATAATATTCATGAATAACTTGATTAAGATTGTAGAACATACGACCCTTCTCGTAAAGCAAAGGATAATTTAATGATGACATATGTTTCATATCCGCATCCTTGTCTATTGACCTACAATAATATGCTACAATTCTATTTCTCATATCATAATATGGAACTGTTATGCAATTCCTTATATCGGTTGTATTAAATAATTTAAAGTCATCATTATAACCTATTCCAAATTTTTTTATAGTCTCATCAGTAAACCCACGATTATAAAGGTATTTCAAACTCTCTTTATTATGATTACTTATGAGAAATCTTTGTGCTTTAATAAACTCTTTGATAAGCATTTTGTTCAAACCATTTTGGCACTGGACGATTAGTCCATCTGCAGAATTTTGCTTTTGCTTTTACATAATATTCCCGGTATGAATCACTCACAGAGTCTTTTTTAAATTCAATAGGCATACACCTTGGTGGTTTTTTGAAGCCAATAGATGGTAATATTGGTAGTTTAAGATTTTTTGTAACAGCTTCAGTCTTGTGAACTTTTCCATAACGATGAGTGTATTCATTGCATAAAGCTAATGCCAAACTACGAAGGTATAACCAATTTTCCTGAGATTGAGCACACCACAAAACACATGGATGGTTTTTATGTGTTGGTTTATAACCTTGAATTATTGAACCATAAAGAGTTGATGTTGTTGAAAGAATTTGCGCATACTCAACAATCATCTTCACCACATGTTTATCACAATGATACTCAACACATTTTTGAATGTCATCATCTAAGTAAAATATATTCAAAACTACCTCCTGAATTCTTTTGTAGCATTATATCACAAAAAAGATTATGGTGCATATTATTTTCTTTATTGGCGGGTCCAGCAGGAATCGAACCTGCGACCAACCGCTTAGAAGGCGGTTGCTCTAATCCACTGAGCTACGGACCCATTTATTTAATACTGTAAACCAATGCATGACACTACAAAAAGACATTAGCTTAAGCCTCTTATCAAATATAGCACTTATTCAAAACATTTTTTGATAGCTGCCCTCAAATAATCTTCGCTTACGTTTCCTTCAACCATTTGACCTTTATCTTCATTCAATATTATAGTTGTTGGAAAAGCATATACATCAAATGCTTTTGCTATTTGTTTGAATTCAGGAGTAGATTTAGTCAAATCAACTATTTCATGGGGTATACTATTCGATGTCATAACTTTGGTGAATCTTGGTTTAAACTCTTCACAAGCAGCACATCCAGGCACAGTAAATAAGATTATCTTTCTCATATATCCCCGTCCATTTTTGGTACATCAAATAACACACGTTCTTTATATTCTTCTTGTTTGCCTTTGTTCCAATCTTTCACAGGACGAAAGAAGCCAACAACCCTACTGTAAACTTCACAAGGAGTTCCATGAACATTCTTCAACTCATCTTCAAGTTCTGCAATTCGTTTTAATATGGCATCATTATTCATGTCGCTTCTCCTTTAAAAATGGTCGGAGCGACAGGATTCGAACCTGTGACTTTTTGGCCCCAAACCAGATGCGCTACCAACTGCGCTACGCTCCGTTTATTTTTTTACTTTTGGCCTTTTAATTCCAAGCCTTTTGAGGGCTATTTCATGTTGCCTTAGTCTTTCTTCTTTTGTCATTGCGTCTTGCCCTACATTTGCTGGTCTTAATTTTAATTTCATTACCAACCTCCTAAATTCTAATTATGCCTGAGTAAGAACATCGAATTCATTTTCCCAAAACTTTCCATGTGTCCATGTTTCTGGCATTGCCACATGTAAGAGTGGTTCCCCTGATTAAAAGGGATTGTGACCCTCTTCAAATTCGTCCAATGACACAATCTTCGCTGTACGCACTTTCATATATGAATCGCCAGTGTATTGCATACGAAAAACTTCATCCATAGGAATATTAATAGCTTTACCTATGTTATTTTGAAGCTCTTTACGTATTTTTTTTGAAACTTTCATTTTGACAGTCTTCTGTTCATTGAGATAATGAGCATCAACCCAATCACCATCAACTAACGTTGGTATAACTTTAAGCAGTTTGCTCTCCATTTAATCCTCCAAATAATAACACATCTACCTATTAATTCTGATTGACTACACTAACTAAAAACAAGATACATTAAAAGATTTCTGAATATTAGGTTATCAATTTTATTAAAATCAATAAAACTTATTATAAATTTTAATAAAATTGTTTATCAGTCAACATAGCTTATGCTACATTTACTCTGACTGGATGTAACCCCACACCCTCTATCCCCTTTGCAAACGCTTCAGGAAATACTTTTTTCATTATTTGATAAGAAGCATTTAAATCTGCATTAATCAATTTACCGTCATTTGCTTTAAATAATCCTCTGTAAATTCGCCTTGCTTTATTATAATTTTCTTTTATAGGCAGTTCCCTATCCAAAAATGATGTTCCACTTGTATAACTTTCTTCTATTAGTATTACTTTTATTAATCCTTCTTTAACGTATTTTGTAAGAGTAGGTCTTGTTATTTGCAATAATTCTAATACTTCTTTAGATTTCATTATAATCATCTCCTTTTAAGATGATTATATCATATATTTATTTAAATATCAATTATTTTTATTAAAATTTTTAATATTCTTTATCAATTTAATTAATTTTAATAACTATATCTGCTCAAATCCAAATGTCCAGTTGTAACAAAGTGCCTAATCTGAATCTTCGCCTCTTCTTTTTGATAACTTTGTCTTCATTACAGCAAGAATTTGAGGTTTATTCACCCAGAAAAAATATTCATCTATATCTTTTTGCGATGGTACCCCTTTTGCTTCATAAACCCAAAGTTCAACAAAAGATTCTTTCAAGTTCTTATCAAAAACTTTGTATAATGGTCGTTCAATGATATTTGCATCATTATCTATTATTCCAACTTCTTCCATTGCGTCAAAAAGTGTTTTGTATAAATTGTTGAGGTCTCTACCCTTTCTAAGATTTGTAAATACCATTTCAACTATAACAACAGCATCTTTAAACTTCGGGCATTTATTGTTTATCGCATATGCCTTAAACTCTTGCATCAAGACTTTTTTTGTCTCAAGTGCTTTGTGATTCATATAGAATCTTGGTTTACCTTCATAATATGACACATTATAAGTGTGATTAACTGAACTTGGCATAGAAACTCTAAAATAGTACTTCTTTATAGCTTCTTTATTTTCACTTTCTTCTTCTTCCAATGTTTTAATTTTATCTTTCACTTTCAAACTCCTTATTTCATTTATACTATGTTTGATTTGCCTTCCCTTAGTTTCTTTAATAAGTCACTCTTTTGAGTATTAATTTCTGGCCATGCAAGCTTCAATACGTTTATGTTCAAATTTTTTTTCTTTATCTTATCAAGAATTCTTGCAATATCTTCATCAGTTAAATCTTTGTTGAGTTTCTCGTCAAGTTCTTCATCTAAAGAAGCTATAATAAATTTGTTTGGATTTACCTTTATCAAATCGCTTAATTTAACAATATACTGCTCTTTATTATAGACACTGATAACAAAAAACTCTCCTAACACTCCATCTTTCAAAAATACAACTACTCTTCTCATAGAATCTGATGGATGCCCAAAATATGTGATCTGTGGCTCCATTTGTTTTTGCTCCCAATAAGACATAAACTCAGAAACTTTTTTCATTTTATTCTTTATAAGCCATATAACAGATGGTTGCTTTTTTACGATCTCGTCAATTATTGGTTGTGTTAATTGACCTTTACTCAATGACATCAATTGACCACCAGTTGCAAAATAAACATATTCATATTGACCTTGAGAAATAAAAGTAGATAACTTCATTTTCCCGGCCATTACTGTCGAATCTGTATTCTCCATAACTTCTATTTTTGAAACCTCAGAATCATATGTTTTAGACACATCAATATCCATTGATATAGCATCAATTGGAAATTCATTCATTTTGTATCGTTCAACCATCATCAAAATATTTTCTTTATTCTTCTCTGACCATGGTTTATTATGTTCTACTTTCTCCGCCCTATCGTCGACAAATAATACATAATAAGGTTTTTTCTCGCAAGATAATTCACTGTATGGGACGCCAATCTCTTCGAGATATGCCGCAGTTTTTTCCTCCATACTTTTATCTTGGTAAATCCTTGCAGTATAAATAGCTACTGGAACTCCAGCTTTGTGAAGTGCTCTTATGAATGCTACATTTTCAGGTATTGGTTTACCAAGTTCTGACCACTCAGTCTCTTCGAGGACCGTACCGTCAAGGTCAAACGCTATGTGCCTTTTGAATTGCTCGATATTATTCATAAAACCCTTATTATTGGTCAACCAAGACCCATTCAGCAGTGCCATCTTTTTTTCTTTCTTTAATCCATACCTTTCCAGGTGGTGGATTTGTTGATGGTTTTGGTGGATCAACTGCTGATATAAGTTTATTTATTTGTTCTTCCGTATAATTAAGTTTAAAGCTTTGTACAAGCTCTTCAAAATCACCACTTGTTATTTCCATGTCTTTAAGAGCACCAACAAGATTTGCCAATGCCAAATCATTAAAATCTTTAAATAATTCCGATGCATAAAATTTTTCAACATTATTTGTAATATCAAACTCCTCATCTTTAATGGAAGCTGCGAATTTATCTATATATTGGTCAAACAAACTTTCTATTTTCTGCTGTAATTTTGTTTTCATATTTCTGCACCTCTCTCTCGAGTTTTTCTATTGCCATATTTGACTTGATAAAAACATCTATCAAGTAATATCTCTCTTTATCTGTCAAAGGAGCCATAGCATCTAAAATTCTTGTTGCTTGCTTTATGTTGTCCTTTGTATCTTGTATTTCTTTCTTGAAAGCTCTCATATGTACCTCTTATAAATACGTAAAATTAACTATAATTATAAGTGGGAGCTGATTTATCATCAGCTCCCACCATATACTATATGCGCATATTAACTCTGCTTACCGCAGTTCCGGTGGTAGAGCTGCAACATTAACCTTAGCTTCAAGACTTTGTATACCAAGAGAACTTTTACACGTAGGACATTTCAAAAGTGTCCTAATTTTCTCCGGGTCTGTGTTCGTAGTTGGCTCTTTAAGCGCCTCATTCCACGACCACCATACCTGTCCTTCAGCTTCAGTTGAACAGTTCTTGCAACGGAAAAGCTTTTTGTCTTTCATTGACCCAACTGTTGGAAGATTTGCATTCTTGTCTTCTGAAACAACTGGCTGCTTTTCATTGTCGAGTTCTTCAACCATTTTGGTCGCCTCCTTTCCTAACTTATTTTAAACCTAACCTAACTTCGCCATTCCAATCCTTACAATTCCAAACGAGATACATCAAATCCCATTCTTTGCATCTCGTTCTTTACTATTCTTCCGAGTTCGTCCTCTCCTATACCCGGCAAAGCATTTCGGAATTTGTTTTTCATTTGATTAAATGTTAATTCAATTTTTTCTATATTTTCCACTTCATCAAGTTTTGGAACAGAATATCTGTCTGAGTCTTGTCCTTGCGGAGTAATTGCAAATCTATTCGCTCTCCCTAAATCACTTGGTGTTTTAGCTGAATTATCCCAAGCCGGTCGTGGATCATGAGCTAAATCCATATAATTTTTAGAAACGAGTTTAAACTTATTTTTCAACTTTACCCACACACCACCAATCTTTTCATTGTTAAGTTTTTTTGTGATAAGTTCAGCAATTACTTTTTTAAGGTCATGCTTTTTAACAAATGGATATTTGTTATAAACAATTGATGCCGTTACTTCCACATCATATTTATTCTCATGTAAAACCTTTAAAATGAAGTTTTCCATAGGATACTCTCTGTCTACCTTTCCGAATAGTCTAAACATCAGTTCTCCTTATAAATATATAAAATTAACTACAATATAATATCTGCACTCCTTATAATTGTTGTACTCTCTATCATGAAATTTGGATATTTATTTTCAACCTTAAGTTCTGCTTCTTCTTTTGATTCTGCTATAACCACAACTTTAAACTCATTTTGATACTCCGGATATTTATTTTCTAATTCAATTAAGTATGTTTGCTTCATTTTGCCTCCCTTCTTGCAAAATTTTTATAATAATTATAATCCCCACCTCTATATATAGATGCTTCTCTTAAAAGCTCATCTCCCTTTTTAGTCAAAATGTGCTTCCTATTCGAAAGACGAATCTTAAAATAATCATCACCATAGCTTGTCAAAATACCATTCATAAAAAATCTCCGCGTTATCTTAATGAACTTTTTATGTGTCATTTTTCTGTAAACCATTTTTATAAGATGAAATTGTGCAAATAACGTATGTGGCTTCATATCTCCATAATAACTAAGAACTATAAATTCGTCATCCTTTAAATTTACTGAAGTCTTCAAGGCCATAGTTTTTAAATACCTCCTTAATCTCTTTCTTAAATGCTTCATATCTTTCTTTACTATCTTTATATTTTGTGAATATATCTTTTTCCATAAACTTTTGAATTGTTTTTCCAATCAAAAATAAAACAAGATTCAATCTTTCGCTTATTATTTTTTCGAGCTTTGAGCTCTCTTCAAGTTCTAATTGCAACTTCACTTCTTTCTCAACAATATCAGTAAGAACTTTCGTATAGTTTATAAGTAAAGATTCCATATATGGGTCAATAAAGTCTTTACCATCTATCTTTTGTGCTTGCTCGACAATATGCATTCTTCTCACAAGCTTTTCCTTCAACATATGCATCAATCGAGCTCTATCTCTCACATTTACAAAAGCATCTTTGTCTAACGATTGGTCGCTAGTAATACCTTTTTCAATAGCGGATTTTGCTGGAAGTGGAATAATTTCTATAGAATCTAACGTTGGAGCATTAATATATTTCCTTCGTTCTGATATATATTCATTGAGTTCTTTAAGTGTAAATTTTATGTCACCTTGATACCTCTTTTTAATCATCCCCATAACATCTCTTGCATTAATATTTTCATTTTTCAACCACAAATCAACATCTTCTAAAAGTGTTTGTGGAAGCATGTATATCTCTTTAAGTGCCATATTTAATCTTCCTCTCTAAAAGTCGCTTTATCTTTTTAACTATTCTCTTTCTTTCAAGTAAAATATATGTTGGGCTTGTCTTCATCAAAATGCTTATTGCTTTTGCCGATACCTTTAATAAAGTCAAACCCAATATAGCAGCTTGATTCTCCGTCATATCATTAAAAACCTTATCAATCTGAAATGTTTCTTTATATTCGAGCATCTCATACTCACACAAATCCATAGGTTGAACATCAAATGAATTATTTGTTATTGCTTCTTGCTGCATTTCTTTAAGAACTTCATCCTCATTAAATACCACATCAAAAGGATCCTCTTCACCTTCCAAAATATCTTTGCCACTATTGTAATTTATAGATTCCAAATCTCGATCTTCTCCTTCAACATAAATTTGATTAAAATTAAACTCAAAAAAATCTTTCTTTTTCTCCACAAAAATTTTGTCGAATATCCAATCGTATTTTTTGATTCTCTTAAACTCAAAACGTCTCCGATTAGGCAGTATTAAAACAAATTTTACTCGTCCTCTACGTAGTTCGCAATCATTTCCTACAATACTATTCTTGCGAACGGTTTCTTGAATCACCTCATCATTTGTGAATCTGCTTATCTCAGTCTGTCCTATAAAATTAATATAATATTTCGAGCCATGAAAGTCTTCAACTGGAACTTCAGTAATAACATATTCGTCATAAATTCTATATCGAATCTTTTTTCGATTAAGAATGGCGACACATTTCCTTAGGGTATACTTGTTATTACACGAATAACAATATCCCTTCATGTCATCAACTTCCAGAATCGTCGTCCATGGTGAATTCGTTTCCTATCCCCAATGGCTTCGTTTTCCCAAATGTCCGCATTGTCATATCAATTATCTTCCTCTTATATTGTAAAAATAATCTCTTATCAAGACCTTTGAATTTCATATACGGGAAAATATTAAATCTCAGTATTTGCTCAAAATACGCATCATAAGACATCATATGTCTGAAATGTTTTTGCCAAATAGGCTTGGCAATTTTGTGAATCTTGTCTATATTAATAGTTTGCAAGTTTCCCACCAACCTTTTCGTACATAATTATAACACATAAAAAAATTTTTGTAAATTTATTTTAAAGCAACTCAGGAATATTTCCTATATTCAACTTTTTTTGATGTGGAACTCGTTTTAACAGTTTTTCGTGCTCCGTTCCTTTTACATCTTTTCTAAACTGTCCAATGAGAATTTTGCAGTTCTTAGGAGTTAGCAACTTCTCTTTTATTGCTACATCAATTGGAAAAGAGTCTGTATATGTCTGTTCTGTAAAAAGATTCAAATTCAATTTCTGCAAATGTAAAGAATTCCCGCTGGCTTCTATTTTTTTATCCAACATCTTTCTTATACCAGCTTCTGCCGCTTCCATTGCAGCCTTTTTTGCACCAACAAGTAAATATAAATTATAAAGTTGTTCATCGTTCTCCACACTCATAACAAAATCAGTGTTTAATGCAGTTTGATATACTTTACATTCTTTTCTTTTAAGACAATCATAACATTGAGATGATACAGCTCTCTCTTTGTAAATATCAATTGAATTTGTGAATTTTATTTCCTTAGTATAACCAAGCTCAATGTATTCTATTTCAAGAATAACCTCATCATACTCCTTTAACATTTTATTTACGAGTTCTTGTTGCCAAACATAAATCTTGTAAAAACTTTGCCCAGTTTCTTGATATTTAATTCTATTACCATCTATCTCTACATCTAAAAAACTAACATTACTTTCATAATCTGCACAATATTTTTTCTCTATCATTTATCTGCTCCTATTATTGCAAGAATGTCGTCCTCTTGAAGAACGAGCACCATGCTGTCATCTTTCTCGTTGAGTTTCACTTCGACACCACCATAACGGGAATAAATTACTCTATCACCAACTTTTACCATCAATGGCTTTACTTCTCCATTAAAAAGAATTCTGCCCGGTCCAACAGCAATAACCTTACCAGTTTGTGGAGCCTCCCTTGCTCCTTCGGGAATAATAATACCTCCCTTTTTAATTTCTTCTCTTTTATCCGGCTCTATTATTACTCTATCGTTTACTGGAACTATCACCATTACTGCACCTCCAAAGTAGATACTCCATTATTTTGTTTGACTATAATAAAGTTCTTAAAATACTTTTTAACATCTTCACTGTGTGATATTATGAGAATCATTTTATCTCGCTCTTCCAAAATCTTGAGCATACCATTTATCTTAGGCATGTTCCTTTTATCTATAGCATCAAATGTCTCATCGAATATCATTATGTTAACTGATTCGCCATTGACAGTTTCGAACAGGTCGTTAAGTGCTATTTGAAAAATCATTTCAATAATTCTCTTCTCTCCAGTTGAAAGCTCTTCATAATTAAACACAGTATCCCTACGATGAATATCTATATTCATCATGTTGCGCTTTTCAGCAAAGTCAAGTCTTATTTTAACTATCATATCATCAAATACTTTATCTATCATATCATTAATACGTTCTTCGAGAAAATCTGTTATCTGTTGTATAACAAATTGCTTTAATCCATCTTTGCTAAAAATCTTCTTTATATCTTCCAAATCTGCCAATTGTTTATCTACTTCCAATTTCCTCTTTTGTAGTTCTTTAAGCTCATCTTCACGTTCTGCGAAATTATCAACCTTTGCTTTAAGCTCTACATATTTGAGCTTCAGTGAGTTTATCTCTTGAAGAGTAATATCAGCATCTTTATATTCGAAATATTTCTCATATTTTTCTTTGAGGTCAGTCAAATGTTTCTCTATCTTCTCAAGCTCAGCTTTCTTTGCATCAAATGAAGCTTTAACCTCTTTAAACTCCATTTTTAACTCATCATCAGCCTTCTTTTGTTCTTTAGCTTCCATATATTTTAACTTAGTACTATCATAAAGGTCTTTTGCATTCTGTATTTGTTGCTTGCAACCACTAATATCATTTTTGTATGCCTGAATAATCTTATCCTTATCTTTCAAACTTTGTCTGCACGTTGGACACTTTCCGGCATCTTTTATCATAGCAATTTTCTCTTCAAACTCTTTCATTCTTGATTGTTCCTTATCAATATGATTCTTATATTCATTCATCTCATTTAAAAGTTTTTCCATACTTTCATCTGATGTTTTTATATTAGCAACAAGATTCTTAAGTTTCTTTCCTTTTTCTTTCAACCTCTCAATTGCCTGTTCAACTTCTTCTTTATCGGCTAATGGTTGTTTTTTGAGCCTTACATATTCTTGATATTTGGTAATCCCCTTCTCGTATTTTTCATATTTATCCCACTTTCTAGAAACCTTTTTGAATTCTTCGTCAATATCTGCCTTCTGTTTAAGACTATTCTTGAAGTTCTCTATCATTCCATCAAGATTGAGCATCTTCAATTTATCATAATCAGCCTTGACCATTTCATATATTGTGTCAATGTTATTGTTGTTTGTAAATGTAATGAGAAGGTCTTTTTTCTCTGTGTCGTTCAATACAAAGAAATTATTTTTTGGAGTGAAGATAGTAATCATTCTGAAGAGGTCATAGTCAATTGTATCTGATATATAGTTTTGAAGTTCCTTCTTAAGACCAATCTGCTCTTTGTCACCTTCAAAATATCTTACAACATTTGTACCATCTTCTTTTTCACGTTGTATAGTCTTACCATCGAAATCAATTCTTACCTTCATGTTGCCACAATGGTCTCTTGAAATATCAGTAATGCCTTTCCTTAATGTCTTACCATAAAGTCCATAAAGCAATATGTCAATCAAAGCAGATTTTCCTGCTCCGTTGCTTCCTTCGTAATCTCCATCTATTTTACCAAGCACCAAATATACCTTGTTCTCGATTGGCAACACAAGTTTATCATACACAAAAACATTCTTAGCTTTAAGTGATGTAATTTTCATTCAACGAATCTCCTTATGAATCTTATCAATAAGCTCTTTCATTTTCTTCATAAGCCTCTTTGCATCTTTTGTAATCGTCTTATCCCATGGAAAAATAGAGTCAACTTTAACAAACTTTTTTGCATTATACATTTTTTTTTCTTCTTCAGTCTTCGGAGCGTAAAACAAATCTTTTAAACACAAATACGTATAATCATCATAGTCTAAATAAAACTCTGTATATTTTAATTTTTCATACGTTGTTCCTTTCTGCATTCCAAGTTGTTCTGCCATCCAATCAAGTTTATTCCAATAATATTTCAAATCCATATCAAACATCGCATACAATATTAAGCGATAAGTCCCAGTATTATATCTGAATTCTATTCTAAATCCTTGCCCCACTTTATCTCTCATTGGTCCGGTAATGAAATACCATTTACGTATATCTTTAACTTTCTTTAATAATGAACGCATTGAAGATATATTAAATACACCACGTTCTTGATATATATCAAATTCCGTCTTGTTCTTTTCAAACTCTTGTATATAATTTATCGGATTATTGTTTATCTTCATTCTACACCCTCTCCATATATTCTTTTATCTTTTGTTCAAGATGCTCCTTACCTATCATCTTTAAATACTTTGAAACCATAGTAGTAAAATTAACATTAACTTCGAGCTTTTCTTTCTTAATTTCAACACCTTCTTCAACAAATTCAAGAGAAAGATATTCTTTGTCTTGAAGCTTTGCTCTCCAAACAGCTTTCTCCTTTTTGTCTTTCACTTTAATAATGATACGTGACATTGCATTTATTTTTGCAAAATCATCTTCACTGTTAAGTTTAACAACATTAAATGTATATTCAATTGGAATTTTTTTAAATTCTTTAGCCTTCGAATCTACTAAACCTATTCCAAAATCATATTGCAATTGCCCTAAATCCACTGGAGCAATACTGCCTACGTATATAACATTTTTTTGCTTTTGACTTTTGTGAATATCTCCTAAGATAAACTTATGTTCTGGCATATCAACGTGAATCGCAGAATCCAACACTTTTGAATCTGTTTCATAACCGTTAATATTAAAATGACCAAATACCAATCCAGGTTTGGCCGCCTTGATGTCTTTTTCCAATTGCTTAGTATCTCTATTGTGGGATATGAAAGTCATCCCTTCCCACTCCAGTACACTCTCCACAACTGTCAGATTCTTACATAAAGGGGCAATTGGCTGTAATATATGACCAGCCAAATTTCTATCGTGTTGCCCCAAAAGAGCTATAACTGGCTTATCTCCAAAAGATGCTATGAATTCACTCAAAACTTGTCGATATGAATTATCCATTGATGGAGTCATACCATAATCCCCAAGTAAGACAACAAAGTCAGTTTCTTTCTGAATCTCTAAATTATCTGTAATGCTATTCTTGATTATATTAAAAAAGTCGACAACACGTTTTGTACCAACTTTTCCATCTAAGTGCATGTCTCCAACTACAAGACCTTTCATTTATTCCTCTTTTTTTCTCTTAACTGTTCCATCTTCCGCATAAACCTCTTTAGCAAGTTTTTTTATTTCTCTTCTTGATGTCGCTATGGAATTACCAAACTGTATTTCCACATCCATAGCTATCGTGTCAAGTTCTTTGATATTCTCTTTTATCACACTTGCTGGGCCAGTTATTTTTCTACGAATCTTCAATGCATTACGGAATCCACCAAGATTGTATTCACGTTCAACTTCAACTTCAATATTTACATTTTCAAGTTTTTCTACCATGTGTTGTCTCCATAAGAATTAGGGGAGAGGTTATCCTCTCCCCTACTCTCAATTACTTAAATTCTTCATCGTCGTCATCATCGTCTTCATCTTTCTTTTTCTTATCATTGTCTTCATCTTCGTCTTCATCTTCGTCTTCATCTTCGTCTTCTTCGTCATCGTCTTTCTTTTTCTTCTTCACATCATCTTCATCTTCGTCTTCGTCATCTTCTTCGTCTTCATCTTTAGACTTTTTCTTTCTGTCAACATCATCATCTTTGAATTTTTTCTTTTTATTACCATCGTCTTCTTCATCTTCGTCTTCATCTTTCTTTTTCTTCTTGTAAAGTGCTGTGACTTTTGCAAATGTCCCTTCATCATTTGAATTGTGTTCAACAGCTATTTTACAAGACTTGCCAACAAGATCTTCCGGGTCAAATTCTTCATCAACCTCAAGTTCACGTCCAAGTAAAATACTTACCCATTTGTAAGCCTTGTTGCCTACTTCTACTTCTGCTGGCATGTTCCCGTTGACTGTTTTACCTTCAAATTCCTCATCAGTTATCTTAAACGACACTTGGTAATAGTCACCGAACTTGCCATCCTTCTTCTCTATGCTCTTTACTTTTGCTGCATAGATTCCTTCATCTACAATTACCCTCTTCCTGACTGTTAATTTCTTACCCACGACTCTTACCTCCTTTCTTAATTTTTTTTATTACCATATTTCGTCGAACTTAATTTTTATTTTATCATCCAATATCATTTCTTTTTTATTTTTAGTTATGTGCATTTTATACGAGAAGAAATTCAACAACTTCCTATGCTCGTAATATTTTCTTCCTTTATACTCCCTTATTTGCGAAACAAGAATCATATTTATTTTCTTCTCTGTAATAATGTCAAAAAGCTCAGATAATTTCTTCTTATTCTCAATATAATTCATTGCAGTCAAACTATCAATAACAACAATATCAAACTTCAACTGTTCAAGCATACTCACAAGCCAATCAATATTAAAACAATCCAATATATATATATCTTTAGCCAACGTAATAAGTTTCTTGCGATATTTTGGAGATAAATGCTCTGAGTTCACATACACCACAGATTTTTCTGGATTTTGTTTAATAATATAAAAACACATTGTAGTCTTACCAACATATGAGTCTCCAAAAATATTTAAACTTTCACCTTTTTTCAAAAAAATGTTATTCGTAATTTTAATTCCTTTATAAACCATCTTATCAAAAAAATCTAAGAATGACATATGCCCTCAATTCAGGGAAACCAAATCCCTAATTTTTCTAGTTGTCTCTTTATTGTCCAAACGATATTTTGCTATAACCATTTCAGCAAATATCACCATAAAAAATTCTATAAGCCCATTGAGATTAATCTTGTTCTTTAATTCCAACTTCATACTTTTGGTCTCAAAAAGTAATATATCATTTTCAACTTTCACCTTTGGTTTTTCCTGCACTATTTTTCCCACCTTTCTTTTTATTCTTAGCCGCTGATATACTATCTAAATACTCCTCGACTTTTCTATTTTCTGTTTTTCCCCAAGCATTTTCAAAAAAATCATAGTCATACAATATCTTTATAACGTTACTTGGAATCTTACGAAAACCACCTTTAGGAGTTTCTGACTTTGCACGGTTCATAAAATCTTCAAAATTTTTATATGGTTTATTTTTAATAATTGTTTCTATAGTTCTCTCTCCCAACCCCTTGACAATTCTTGCCCCAGCATTTATCTCACCATCTTTGTTGATAGTAAAATGAACACTCATTTCATTTATGTTAAATGCATTAATATGTATTCCATGTTTGTCACAATCATCAATAATGCGGTCTATCTTTTCTTGTTTTTCTTCCGAATTCAACACAGCCAAATTGAAATACTTGCGATAATAACATTTAAGATATGCCATTTGAAATGCAACATAAGCATAGGCACAACTATGCGAATTATGTGATACAATATCGTTTGCTAAAAAATTTCTTGGTTCATCAATCATTTCTATATCAAAAGTTCTATCTTTGCCAATATGTTTTATATTTTTTATTTTTGAATATTTTATTATTTCCTTACTACCAAATCCCATCATAACACCTCTTTTATTTTTTTAATAACTACATCAATGTTATTTTCAATATCACTTGCCCAAAATCTCAAAATAATCCATTTTTTATTTTTCAAATAAGTATTACAAGACTTATCTTGACCAATATTTCTTTTTTGAATAGCATCTATTTTTTTTCTATTTCGTTTTTTCATCCATTCTGGATTCACGTGGTAATAATCACCGTCAACTTGAATTGCTATTTTTCTTTTTATATTTGCTATGTCTATAGAATGAAAACCAACAAGAACCTCGCTTTCAAATCCATCATAAATACTATTTTTTTTCATAGCATCAATTAACATTATATGTGGTTTTGTAAATTTTTTCGGAAACTTACCTTCCACGTGCATTTTTGCTGTAGTTGCCCTCATACGATTTATTACTTCTTCACTTCTTTTCCCCGGGTTTCCTTTTCTTTCTCTTTTTTTTGCAGATTCTTTCATTTTATCTATAGCATCCAAACTAAATACCCTGCCTTTTGCTTTTTCTGATACAGCTTTTAAAGGTAAATAATTATTTTTATTTTTTCCTTTATTGTGCGGTTGATTACCAAATTTCTTAAAAAAATTTCTATTCCTAATTCTTCTCTCAGACAATTTCTTTAATCTGATATCATTATCTTTTGTTAATCCTTTATTCCATGTATCGCTTATACCTCTATACGCAATTTGCAAAGTTTTATCTTTATTTATTTCTTCAACAGTTTTCCAACCTTTATTCGTTAAAAATTTATGATTTTTTGTAGCTTTTATTTTTTTGCCACAACATAATTCAATTTCATAAACATCTTGTATCCCATTGTCTATAATACTTTTCACTGTATTAAAAATAAATTTATTATTATTAACATCATATGAATAAAGCATTGGTACATTTTTGTTTCTTTTATATCTTAAAGTTCCATTAGTAGTTATTTTTGTATTATTATACAAATCCAAAATAGTAGTTTCTTTCTTGCGCATACCACCAAATTTTTTATATATTTTTGTATCTCCGGTTAAACATTTGTTAAAGGCATAACCAGCTGCTTGAGCCAACTCTTCATATGCTTCGTCAACATCTTTTTTGCCATATTTTTTATACAACTTTTCTTTGTATGGCTCCATTACCATCATAAAACCTTTATCAGGCTTTTCAATATCTCTTCTAATATTGTCAGCCTCACCTATAGATATATCAAGCCAATCCGCAAGAATATTGTTAATTTGTTCTTGATATAAAAGTAATCCATATGTAGACTCTAAATGAGGTTTAAGTAATTTCGCAGTAGTGTAAGCGCCACCCCATGACCTTTTAATATACTCCAAATGATAGCCAACTGACAATGGAGTTGGTCGATTAAGAGCATTAAGCTCAATCAAATTTTTGAATTTGGTTATATTTACCTCTTTAAGAAGTTCTCTAAAGTTGTGCGTTTCGAACTGAAACACATTCGCAGTATCCCCATCACGAAATATTTGAAGCACCTTATCATCTTTAAGGTCTAAATTTAATAAATCAACATCTTTCTTTTCATATTTTTTAATATATTTTTTTGTCAATTGAATAATATCAAGAGCATCAATTCCACATATGTCAATCTTAAGAAAACCTTTCCCAGTCAAAGTCTTTCCATCAATTGCTGCTATAACATTTCCTTTCGATGATATAACCGGCAAATAATAATAAATTGGTTTATCAGTCATTATTATACCAGTTGCATGAATACCAAAATGTCTAATATTTCCTTCAAGCCTCTTTGCCTTATCATAATATGGTCTGAATTCTTTTGGAATTCTACCTTCTGCTTCGTACACTTCAAGATTATCATTGAAAGAATTCGCCTCAGCAAAAGGAATGTTATAAACCTTAGCAACGTCCTTGAATGCTGATTTTGTTGTGAGGTTTACATAATTTGGAATGTGTGAAGTGTTTTCTTCCCCGTATGACTTTATGTAAGCCAAAACTTCTTGACGTTTTGAAGTCTGAAAGTCTATATCGATATCAGGTTGTTTTTTTCTTGTTGGATTCAAGAAACGTTCAAAACTAAGCCCAAAACGAATTGGGTCCATCTCAGTTATGCCAAGTAGATATGATATAAGACAACCACCAGCACTTCCACGACTTACACCAACCTCAATACCATTATTTTTTGCCCAGTTAACTATATCCTGAACAATCCAAAAATATTCAAGGAACCCAAGTTGCTTTATGACTTTATATTCATAATTCAGACGAGCAACATATTTATCTCTCTTTTTCTGCGGAATTCTTGTATCCAATGCCTTCTTCAACATTGTCTTAATTTTTGTCTCATCAAAATTTGTTTTTGGAAATACTTCTCCTTTTGGATATATATTAAATTCTTCTATTTTGTCCGCAATCTCACAAGTATTCTCCAGGAATTTGTCTACCATATCTTCATTAAATACTTTGGTCATAATTGATTTAACTTCGTCATAAGATTTAAGATAAACATCTCTATCATCAAATACCCAACCTTTGCCTTTTTTAATATCTTCCATTGTAAAATTATTGTCAACGTTATGTATTATATCTTGAAGCTCAGCATCTTCCCTTGAAAGATAATGAGTGTCAATTGTTATTATACTTTTAATCTTTAAGCTTTTGGCTATCTCCTGCATTTTACTCCAAACTGGTCCATAAACTTTTGTTCGCTCTAGAGCAATATATTCAAAATAAAAGTCATCACCAAACATTTTCTTGAGACGTTCTGCATTCTTAATGGCTATATCCATTTGACCACTAGTGTCTCTATCACTTTCATTTCCTTTGTTAAGAGCATTATCTACATATCGGGCTATAATTCCACTAATACAAGCACTTGATACTATAACATCGCCCTTGAGATATTCAAGAACAGTCCAATCAATTCTTGGTTTATAATAAAAACCAACTTTGACAGCATCATATTGAGCTTTAAGAAGCTTCCTATACCCAGCTTCATTCTTCGCAAGCAGAATTATATGTTTGTTCTTTTCTGCATCTTTACTTTTGATTGTCATGTCATTGACAAAATATGCTTCAACACCCAAGATTGGTTTAATCCCGACTCGTTTTGCAGCATCATAGAACTCAAACGCACCACTCATGTTGCCATGATTTGTTTGAGCATATGCTTTCATTCCAAGTAATTTTGCTTTCTCTAAATACTTAATTGGTCGATACATTCCATCAAGAACTGAGAATGTATCGTGATTGTGAAGGCTGACGTAATTCGACATCAATAACCCCTCTTTTGCCTGTCATAATTCTCCCTATTCTTGGCAATATAATATGAGTAGAATTCCTCTTTTGTTATTTTTACAAACTTGCACAACGATATAAATGAACACAGCATGCTCTCCATAAGCTTCTCCACACGTTTTGCATTAAAATCATAATTCTCATAAGTCTTCCAATATTTATAAGGTAATTCATCAAGAACATGACCCCATTCTGTTACTATACAATTAAGTGTTAATCTATAATCTGATGGTTCGCCAACAGATGTCCAATAAAAATCAAGATCCTCATCAAATTTCCTTATACCAAGGTACAAAAACATATTCATAAAGAAATGCCAAGCATCTATCGCTTCAAATTTCAACTCAATACAATCTTCTTCTGATTTTATTCCATTATTAATTCTTTCCTGTAGTTCCCATATCTCGGCTACATAACAATTGAAATGATAGAGAGCCTCTTTGATACGGTCTTTATTGGTGTGGTCTGGAGTAATTGAACCTCTTTTTTTTGCATAAAACTTCTGGAGCTCGTATTGCATATTCATCATTATGTTCAATGCATCTTTATCGTACTGCACCCTTGCAGCCTCAACAACTAATTGAACACATTTATTCTCTGGATTCAATCCACTCATAATACTTCCTCCTTGAATGTTTTGTTGTAATGCTTTTGTATTTCACCGAGTTTCTCTTGTGCGAAAATACTTGATTTACATCTCTTTATGACTTTGTATGCTTCCGACAAATCTCTGTCTTCTGTTGATTTATTGTTGTATTTGTCTGCTGTTGCTTACCATGTAATATATTAAACAAAAGTTTATTAACAAATTTCTTTATGTTATCAAATATTCTTACAAACCAAAAAGTAAAATCAAACATATCGACAATTTTAAATTTTTGCTTATCACAAAGTACAACTTTATGTTTTTGTGTAGTAAGACTTGGTTCAATATCAACCTCAAAATATATATCACTAACTGGAGGTTTATTTGTTTTGATTTTATATTTTTGCATTTTCATACTACCCATATATACTTTCTAATTAATTATTACTATTTTTAAACAAACACAAATTAATTAAGTTGTTGTTTCATTTTTGTTTAGATTTAACATCCACTAAAACTCCAAGCTCATTTTGTAATTGCATCAACGATATTTTACGACTACATTTATTGTCTATTTCTTCCAATGCAAGCATAAATGTATCTATCTCTTTTATATAACCCTTTATACGAATCTCTTTCTTCTCCGATTCTATTTTGTAAGCTTCAATACCATCATCTCTAAGCTTTTTTCTGGCATTCGCTTCCATATTCGCCTTTAATGTTTTCTCCCCGTCAACTTTTGTTTTTGCAGCGTCATTGAGATATGTATCATATTTCTCCCCATATGCAAGCTTTACATCATAATCATAGAGTTTACATATAGTTTCTTGTCTCAAAGCTTTCTTCTTCAGAATCGCAAGTTTAGTTTGAATAACTTGAATCTCATCCATTATTTCATGCAATTTGTTAAGTGATGTTTCCTCTGGATTAAATGGTTTGCTTTTAATACTATCTTGCAATTCGTCTATTTCTTTGCGAATCTCCGAAATAAAATCGTTTTTCTTAAACTCAGCTCTAATTTCTTGTAATGTTTTCTTTTTGCTCATAGTGCTCCTAATTGGTTGCCGAGGCTGGACTCGAGCCAGCACAATGTCAAGTCCAAAGCCTGATGCCTTACCAGTTTGGCGACCCGGCAATATGTGTTATAATTTGAGACGACATTGCTTAGGAAGCTCATATTGTATTACATTCTCTCTTTTAGTATAATCTTTTAATTTTGCCCCGTAAATCATATAATTAACTCTGCCTGTCATCAACATCATCAAAGCAGTAGATATTCCACCAATTACAGGGCTACCACTTAAAAGTAAAAAATCATCCTTTGTTATACCAGTCTCTCGGAATTGTCTTTCGATATCATATCTTAGCCTATCGGTTCCGAAGATATCTACATTACCTTCGGTAAGCTTTATCAGCTGGTACCCTTCTTTTTCAAGTTGCATAAGACTCTCGTTCATATGTGGTCCCCAGTTGGTAATGTATACTTTTAGCATATAGATACTCCTTTCGTTACTGTTCATAATCTCTAAAAATACTTAAAAAAAACTATTTCTTCTTATCGTACTCTGCGTAAACATTTTTTGTATTTAACACAATCGCATCGAGATACTTCCCTTTATACTGTGGTGGAATAAATTCTAGCGCAAGATTAATACTATCTCCTGTCAACCTTGTTTGAATCTCAAATTTCTCTTCACTGTGTTTTTGTCATTTTTCCTTATTTTTGATGCTATTTCCTCAAATTGTTCGAGAGTAATGACATCGATGTAACTCAAAAATTCATTACCACTTCGTATACCATTAAAGTAGTTCTTTTTTGTGTATATTCTGCCATCGTTCATAAGAGCTATATCACCAATCCTTATATAGGTCTTTTTTATTTTGCCATATTTCTTTGCAACCGTCTGAAATTCTTTTAATTTGGACTTGTCAATTGGTTTACGTTTTTCTTTTCTATCTTGTTTAATTTGAAAATTAAGAATGCGACTGATAACTGTCTCTGATATACCAAACATTTCCGACAACTGCTTTCCATTCCACCCTTCTTTGTGAAATGATATAATGTCAGCAATGCGTTTGTCATGCTTGACCATTTCTTCAACGCGCTTTTCAATTTCGATTTCAACATCGACGTTCTGTAATTTCATATCCAGTTCGCTGATGAGGTCTTCAATCCTGATGTCATCTTCAGTATTGACAACATCATCAAAACTAAGAACGTTTGCATTTGGATTTTTAAGTTCATTGAGTTTGGCATACTTCACTCCACGGGATATGAACGACTGGTTGATTGAATCGAGTTTACCTTTGGCATTCCTCTCGATAAAATAAAGAAATGCATCCTGCACTGCATCTTGAAGTCCATGTGACTCAATGTACCTCTTGTTCTTTGTGACATACTGCTCGTAAGCTTTCTCTAAGATTGCTGTTTCCATGTTTACTACCTCCTGAGTTATAGTTTAACTTCTTTTTTTTCAACAACCTACTTCCTGATTTCTGGTTTCATTCAGCATCGCTGAATGTGTTGCACTTACACCCTCCTTTCGTGTGTTATAAAAAACCGAAAGCGACTGTACTCCTGAGAGTACAATCGCCTTCATTCCATTATAGTAGTTGTAAAAGTCAGTATACTTGCTGACACCCAATAGATGGCTCTTACATAATCCTTACAAAAAATATACCCTATACAGGCTACTAAATCCAAAATACTTAAAAGATATGGGAAAAAATTTTTCATACACTCAACAACCTTGCTTTGGCTATTTCTACGTAACCTTTGTTCATTTCACACCCTATAAACTTTCTTTCTAACAAAACGGATGCCACTCCCGTAGTCCCACTACCCATAAAGGGGTCTAATATTATATCCCCCTTACGACTAAACATTGTAATAAGATAAGCCATCAGTTTTATTGGTTTTACGGTAGGGTGATTATTACCAACGGGTCTATCTATATTTTTAAATTCGCCAGCATTGTTAGTTCTGCAAACCTGTCTATTATTTAATGCTTCACATCCTTTATTCTTTTCGCTCTTGCTTGCCTTGGGGAATATAGCAAATTGTGTTTCATACCATCTATCTAAATCAAAATATCTGCTATAACTTCCTTCATCTCCTCTTGGTTCATTTCCTTTTGTTGCACCTTGTTGCCTCTTATAAACCTTACCATCATTTAAACTATCATCACTCACTAACAAATTAGCAGGGAAACGACCTTGCGGATTACTTTCTACTGATTTATTATCTTCTATTGTGGCAAAATTATCCCCTTCTTTACACTTACCTTTTTCACTTTGAAAAGGTATTCTGCAATTATCTAACCAACTTATACCTTTACCATTCTTTAATGCTTGGTCAACATAAGTTTTTTCTTCTAGGGGTTTCATAGCCACTATTATCATTTCAACAGCAGGCTTCGGTTGAAATCCACCATAAGCACCCCCAAATTCACTATTACCTTTGGTTATAAAATCAGTTTTGCCTACTGTTCCACTTTCATAAATGGTATTTGATTTGTCACAATTTTCTATACTATTAGGGTTTCTGCCTATTACTTGCCTTTCAACCCTTCTACGTTTATCTATCATCTTTCCTATATTAATCGCTTTTGGAAACCCTGTAGCAAAACTCCAAACAATAGGGGTGAAATCTACTTTAAACCCTGCTTCCTCTATTCGTTGGCACATACGCCAATATACATCTGTCCTGGGTGCAGACATAGTACACATAAACGCACCTGGTTTTAACACTCTGAAGCATTCTTTAAATACTTCTTTATCAGGTAGACTTTTATCCCAGTTATGACCCTGATACCCATAAGGTGGGTCTGTTATAACTGCATCAACACTATTATCTTCCATCTGTTTTAACTTGTCTAAACAATTACCTAGGTAAATATCGGTATATTTTCTTTTACTTTTTCTATATAGTTTCATTGAAAAAATCCTCCTCTCGGCATACTATATACCTTTCATTATTCTTAATTATCCTTAAAGTATTCAAACAGAGCTTGTCTAACTTTTTATTTTCGTCTGTCTCCTTTGGAAGATTTAGGAAGTATATTCCGTTTGGATTCAATTTCTTTTTTGCATCCTTCAGAGTAAGCTGTTTGAGCTCTCCAGATTTTAGTATGCCGCTCCTTAGTAATATTGCTGCTTCCAGCTTTTGGAACCACAGTTCTTTCAAGTCCATGCACCTCCTTCATTCCATATATAAGAGGGGGAATCTTTGAATCCATTGCTTTCATCTTCCTACCTCCTGAATTCTGATTTCTTTTTTATCTTACAATATAATTATACACTATAAGGCAACGTTTGTAAACTGATATTTTTAAGTTTCGTATATTTTTTTGTAATCATTACAATCTAATGTTATATGCTGTTTTGTTTATTCTAATGCTGGTATTTTCGGTGTTGCTTTTTCGTTGTTCTTATTGACAAATTTATAGTCATCAACGAGGTCAATATTATGAGTGGCATCTTTCAGTAAATATGTAAAGTCTTTGATGTTGTGGTCTACAGTGACATATTCGCCATCAGCATCCAAGCGGCAATGACAATACTCATGAAGTATAGTCCACTTCTGTTCATCATTATCCAAGCGGTCAAAGTTATCACTAACTATGACCATAAAATATTTTTTCTCTGTCAGTAATGCATACTCGCCCTTAATTGGTTTAATGTAAGCTATTTTTGTTTTACTTCTTGCATTAGAACGAAGTACTATTATCCTTTCCGGTTCTACATTGATACGACCTTCAAGTGCGTTTTGTTCGAACATTTGTTTTAACAATGGTTGAAATTCCTCGTCCGCTAGTTGAAATTTGTTCATATCTATCCTCCAGTTTTGGTAAATATCTCTTCAAACGTCTTTCGTCAAAATAAAACTTTTTATACAATTTTTGATTGCGATAAATGTGTACCCTTGTATCAAACCAAATTCTTATAATACAATTCTTTCCTAAAAAACTTACATATCGCTCGTGGACCCTATCTGGTCGGATACAATTACTTCGTAAAAACCTTTCCAGATATTCCACAAACATCTTCGATTTTCTCCTTCACTTCTTTTACAAGAATATCAAACTTATCATTGTAGACGAGCAACTTATGTTGAATCATTGATTGATTATGCAAACGAAGAAATATAGAACGCTCCTTTGCCAAATCTTGTTTTTCATCTTTGCCATCACGCTTTTTTATTCTTGATTGGGCAACAGCTTCGTGTACATCTATTGTTATGAGAATAACATTAGATACATCATTGCCGAAGATTTTCTTTTCAAAGTCCGCTATATCAGTTTTAGTATTTCTTAATGTAAGGTCATAGACAGCTTCAGAAAGATGAAATCTATCAACAATAATGTTGTCATTCTTGTGTTGTTGGTAATAATCAACAAAGAATTTTTTACGAGAAGTTTGACTCTTTGCGTCGACCTTTGCCCATTGTTCTCTAATGTCAGCTCGCTTGTAGTTTGGGTAAAAACTAGTCAGTGCATCGATAAGTCCACTCTTCCCAGAGCCGTCTATGCCTTCGATAATAATGAACATGAATTACCCTTTGTAGCCTATGACCTTGAAGAGGTCCTGAACTGGGTATTTCACATAGTCATCGAACTTCTTCATAGGCTCGATGTCCTTGATTTTCTTATCAGCGAGTACCATGCAGTCATAAGCATAAAGCCTGCACTTGATGTCATCTATCTTGAAGACGACATAGTTCTTATTGACTTTGGTACCACCAACTTTTTCAAGATGAGCTTTGACAGCTTTGTAGAGAGCTTCGGTTTCCTTGCGGTCGATTTTACCTTTGCGGGTTCCTTTGCCTTCAGCTTTCTCTTTCTTTTCTTCCTTCTTTTCTTCTTTATCTTTCTTCTCTTCTTTCGGTTCCTTTTTCTCTTCCTTTTCTTCCTTGGCTTCGGCTTTCTTTTCTTCTTTCTTTTCCTCTTTAACTTCGTCAGCCACACTTTCTGCACCACTAAAATCGTATTCCTTCTGATTCTCCGCTTCAATAAGCCTCATATCAAGTGGAACAGTGACCAAACTAAATTTTGGATGAGTTATTCCAAAAATTTCAAGTTTGTCACCTTTTTTTTCAATTTTTGTGATTTTTACTACTGTACCCCTTCCAACTGTTTTATAAACCTTCCCCAATTCAACATCTTTACCAACAACACCTTTCTCTTCTGACATATCAAAAACCTCCTTTATGGATATAATTTTATTCCTATAGTTATTAAAAATCGTTTCGTTGCCGTATTTTCTGTTTATGTCATCCACAAAACCATTTCTGCTCAAAAATGAAGGATGCCAAATAAAAAAATACTTGTACTTATCATTGGCATCGAATTGGTCCTTAAAGTAAGCTACAAAAGCTTTGGCTTGTTCTCCCATACATATTATATACTTCAAATTCCTCATTCTTTTAATTTCATTCAACAAAAACTTGTTTACACATATTTCTGTAACTTTTAAATTTGGCACTTCATTTGTAGCACATTTAACAACATTTGTTAAATAAAAATCTTTTTCAGTCAATCCAAGTAGCTCTATCATCCAATGAAAAACAACTTCACTTTTAACCTTATCTTCTTTCTTTTTGTAAAATCCAAAAGGTACTATGTCTTCATTAGGTGTCTCTGGTTTTTGTTGTCCTGGTGTCTGTGCAATGAACAATATTTCCGAATCTATATTCCCTATATTACCACCGCGTTTATCTGACAAACAATTTTTATCACACTCAAATATTTTTTGATTCCAATCATTGACCATCTTTTGCATTTTTAACCATCTTCCTCATACTAATTCCAGCTTCTTTCAATAACATCATTCCAAGTTCATCAGTATATTCCTCTTCATACACTACTTCTTTGATGCCAGCATTAATTATTATTTTAGCACAAAAAGAACAAGGACTGTATATAGTATATATTGTAGCTCCTTCTGTTGGTATTCCATGAAAAGCTGCCTGAGCAATTGCGTTTGCTTCAGCATGAGCTGCCATACAATATTCAAGCTTAGTCCCACTTTGAACATCCTCTCTCATGCAAACTCCCTTATCCAAACAACTTTTCACTCCCCTTGGAGCACCATTGTAGCCAGTAGATACGATATGTTTATTCACAACAAGAACAGCACCAACTTGTCTACGAAGACAAGAGCTACGTTTGGCCACAGTATAAGCTATGTCCATATACATCCTATCAGATTCAATTCGTCTTCTTGACATTTAGCAACTCCATTATTGTGTCGTTTAATATCTTAGCCCCTTCTTCCATTGTCTCCACATTATAAACTAAACTTCCATCTTCTTTAACAATTGCTTTAATCTTTTTTATAAGGTCTTTTACTGTATTTGTATAAGATGACATATTAACTATGTATTTGTAGTTCTTTTTCACAAAACCATTAACTCTAAACGTGTCTGATAATATAAGCTTAAGATTACACCATGCCATTTCTCTACAGGCTATTCCGCCGTGTGGCTCTTCGTTTTTGTCAAACAATTGAACTCCAACATTTGATGTGCAAAGAAGCTCAATGTATTTTTCTCTTACATCTGGATATTTGAATAAATATATTGACTGACCGTGTTCAAGCACCAACTCTGTGAAATCTGTGTGGTCATTTTCTTTGATAATGCTAATATTTTGTTTCTGAAGTCTTTCAATCAAAATCTGCTTCCCTTTTTCTTTTGTTGGATTTGTGAAGATAAATTGAAACTCTCTTGTATCAAACTGTCCCGTGGTAATAGCACCCAACATATCATGCCAGTGGTTATAATTTGTAGTTCCTATTCGTCCTGGAAATACTATTTTCCAAGGCACATTAAACCTCTCTACTGTAAACCTCTTCTTCCATTCATTTATTTCTTTTGCATATGCTCCTTGCTTTATAACTCGAATCTTTTTCTTAAGAATGTTTATGATTTTACTATTGAATTCATTCGCAGCATATCGAATAAACAAATCCTTGTTGGCCTGAGTGATTTCAAATGCAACATCTGATGATATTACTCCATCCACCTGACGAATGCGATAATTGATATTCTCAGGTAAACCATGTCCTTGAAAATCATTCTTCTGTATGATTGGAGTATTTGGTGCAAGAATTCTTATATTTCTGGTTAACGTAGGATTATTATTTATAATAATATCTGGTTTATGTTCTTTGATTATTGCTTCAACCTTTTGAGCATTAAAATCATATCTCCCAATTTTTGAGTCCAAATACATATCAATTGGAATCATCGTAACATTTGATGGCATTTCCTTATTGAATTCGCTTTTGCTCGGAATAAGGAATACCCATTCAAAAGTATTGTGCATTTCATTGATGCACTTAATGAATGTTAACATGATATTAAATGTAGCTTCAGTATTCAGTACTGCCTTACCATTTGCAACAGAGCTGATTTGTGGATAATATAATATCTTCATTTGCTTACCATCCTTGTAATTTTGTCCGCAAAATATCTCATTTTGCCTTCGTAATAAGACATCGCATTATGGTTGTTATCAACATCAAGTTCTTGCTGTTCACCATACACAAACTGTTCATATTCTGTAAGATGTTCTGGTCCTATTTTCTTCAATAAATCTGGAGTAAATTTATTTTCCCTTGTATTACCTATATTTTCAAGATGATACCAAAGCTCTCCAAAAGTGTAGTTTGGTATCATTCCAAGATAAATTTTCAAGACCTTAAGCACAAAATCCGTGGACGATGTTCGACCGGTTATTTTGAAATGATTGATTCCTATATCTTCATAATATCCAAGCCATTCTGGAAGGATAAATCTTGTTTTGAGCCATTCAGCAAAATCCGTTGCTCTTGCATGTATACAGTCTCTCATTGGATAATTTGAGAACAATTTACTTTCTTCAACTGTCTTTACATTTTGATGGTTCATATAACATGACATTCTGTTAGGACAATGGAATAAACAAAATTCATTTACCATTACTTCAACATCAATATATTGACCAAATGTCTTGCTGAAATCTCTTAAGAAATTCATATCCCTATTCTTCTGAAGGTTCATGCATACCTTTTTAATTTTTGGATAACGCCTTAGAAGAAGTTCCATTTGGTATATTGAGCTGATGTGATAGATTGTTGAAAGCTCTATGTCTATATCAAGGTCAGATTGCTGAAGGACTTCTAATAAAAGTGTTGATGTGACTGTAATTCGTTTTATTTCATACTTTCGCAGGAACTCAACAAATCCAGCAGCATCAAACTTTGTCTTATCTACGTTTGGGCCATTCATTGTGAGATTGAACATTATGCCGTTGTCTTCAAGTTTCTTTTTGATTCTCATCGTCTCTTCAATTGACTTATCAGGAAGGCGGTACAAAGGTCTTGCTGTATATTGAGGAAATGTTGATGTTGTACTACCATACATCTCTTTTATTTTGAAATTTTTCTGCCCAGCGAGAGTATTTATTTGTTCAACAGCCCCACTATTATTGAGCTCTATTATCTCATCAACAAGTTTTTCATCAAAGTTATTCCCAACCATAAAGTTTCTCATTGAATAATCTCCTTAAGAAGTGTTTTATACAACTTCAATATTAACACATTATTTTCTGGTTGTAAATCAATTGTTTGCATTACTTTAGCAAATTTTATTCTCATGTTTTTATCGTTCTTCACTATGTTGAACAAACGTTTTAATTCTTTATTTAATTTAAGATAAATTTCAAGATTTAATTTCTGCTTTTTCTTCGCAACAAGCATTTTTGCAGCGAATGTATTGTACAAAAACATTACTGCATCTTCAAATCCCTTACCTTCAATCGCTCTAACTATTTCTATTGTATCATAGCCTTTGTGACATTTACCAAAACATTTTGCTATATTTATCTCATCATAAATGTACATCGATGGTGTTCTATCTTCATGATGTGGATTAATGCAACGAATCATGTTGCTTTCTGGTATCTTCACATCATAATAAGCAAGAACATCCCTTATTGGAATTGATTTTACATAGTCAATCTGTCGCTGGCTTATTTTCATTTGGCTCTTCCAAGTATTTCATCAAAGATTTAAAACATTTGTACTTCTCAATTAAAGCCTTTGGGTCATCTCTGGTTTCTATTCTTTTGTAGAATTCTTTTGGTACAAGACGAAGTCTTATAAGATTCATATTATCATAAATCAATTTTTTGTTTGCCATGACTTTTGCTTTATCCTTTGGAGTCATTATTCCTTTTTTGTCTTCGATGAGAGCTTTATAAAATCTTTCAGCAACATCTTCAAATTCAATGTCACTTAATATCAATGCATAGTCTGGAAAATATGCTGCTACAAGCTCTGACCGTTTCTTGAGTCCTTTGATTCCAATGATATTATCACTTGCATCACCTTCAAGAGCCCATAATCCAAGAAGATGATGAGATAAAAGATTTGGTCCATATTCATCTTTAAATGTTTCAACATTTACTTCAATATCTCTTGCCGGATTATATACAGATATATTTTCGTTGATAATTTGGTGTATATCTCCGTCGCCAGAAATTATTTTTGTAGTTTTCCCAATGCGGTTCCTTTTGTAAGCAATGGTAGCACAAAGGTCATCAGATTCGTACTCCTCAACCATATACTGTTTAAAAAAATGAGAAAGGAATGATTGTGTATCGTTGAGTTGTTCGTAAAATGTGTCAGGCATTCTTTTTCTATCACCTTTATAAAGCACATTAATATTCTTTCGAATGGTCGATTTTCCCTCCCAAACAATTCGAACATCCTTATCTTGTTTCTTGTATGAAAACACACCACGTATCATCCCCATAAATCCAGCAACATTCGGTCCTACAACTCGTTGTATCTTCCAGTAATGACGATAAAAATCCGACATTCCATCAACGACTATCATTTCTTATCTCCATGATACGAAAGCAAAGGTTCCTCTCCTATTTTAAGAAGATATGGTACCCAATCACGACTGACTTCGTTGTATGTATATGGGCATGTAATGATTTCTTTTCCGCTTGAAGTTTTAAACTTTATTTTACCCTTACATATAGCACAAGATTCTTGTCCGTCATCATTGCATTTTTCATTAGTCTTGGTTTCGACTAAAATACAATGTTCTCCAGTGTGAGGATAAATGTATGTCTTTCCTATTTCGTAATATGGTTTTTTGTTCATATAGCTCCAAGAAAGTTTAAAAGGAATGTTTATATTTATCAACCTCTCCATACTAGAATACTCTACCTTTGGGTATAGCAAGTTCATACATCTTGTGAATTGCCATATTAGTCACCCACTGCGCATGCATTACACGATTTCCAACTCCTCTTTCCTTTTTATCAGGTTTTTCTATCTTTCTTGTCCAAAGGCTTGTTATACCATTGTAAAGACCATAAAGTGTTGGTGAATAGTTAATATCCTTTTTCCACTCGTTTATAATATTCTTTATCGTACGTTTGCCAAATTCAAGCTTTTCAAGAACGTTTACTGCATCTTCATCTTTAGTCAGTCGGTAATCGCCAAGCTTTTTAACAATTTCTGCAAATGACTTTATGTAGTTTTCTCTGACGTTAAGAAAGTTTAAAACAATGTCTTTGTCAAAAAGCTTGTCATTGCCAATGTGAGCTATTGATATCACATCTTTTTCCTTAGCATTATAACCTGCACCATTAAGACAAGTCAGCCTGAAAAAGCCAAATTCCATACGTAAACTGGTAGAACCATCATAACTGTTGAGCAAATATAGTCTAGTCTTATAGTTGTCACCATTAATTTTTGTTATATCTTTTGACCTAAGCTCTAAAATTACTCTTGCTCCACAATCACTCTGATATGATGTCACTATTTCGTACCCTTCACCAATAAGCACCTTAGCTGGATTAGCCATTGCATCACCGTGCTTTATGATACGATAATCCTTAGATACAATACCAAGTGTGGTCTTTGTGTCTTTTCTTACTATTGCAAATCTACCATCTATTACCTCACCTGTTCTTGCTATTGCAATTGGTTCCTTTGCAACATCAAAGTTGAGCTTTTGCAACTCGTTCATTTCGTCTACCATTGTTATCTTCAACCTCCTGAGTTCTAGATTTTAATTGTATTCTACACTCAATAAAAAACGCTGGAAACTTAAATTTTCTGTTTATCAAGCTACATAAACATCAAAATATTCTTTCTAATTAACATATTCCACCTGATATAAACTTTTCTATTAAAATAAAATGACTTAAGTCTCAGTTATTGCTATAGTATATGTTTCGAGAAACTCCTTCATATAAGTAAGTATATTGGCATAATCAGATTCGAACTCCTCGTGTGATAGCACACTTTTTGTGTCAACAGAAATAGTAAGAACAAAAACTGGTCGTTGCACAATTCCATGATTTGCCCCGACTCCGCCAGCAAATTTTATATCAGAAATATTTACCATCTCTTTTCTTACCCCTCCACCTATAATAAAACTAAGTCCCTTTTGGTCAAACTTTTTGCATAAATTCAAAAACTCAACTTTTTGAGACTCTGAAAGCTTATCAACAAAAGCTTTGAATACAATTTGAAACTTAATCATCTTCATCCTCCTTAAGCTTTGATTTAAACTTTTTCTTTTCTTTACCATCATCATCAACAGTTCCTATTGAATCAACCATTGTGTTGGTTGACCACTTCATTAAGAAGCTCATATCAATATCTTTTGGACCTTCTCTGTTTTTTACAATTTTAAGTTTTATCATATCTGAAGCGACCTTACCTTTTTTAATAAACGCAACAAAGTCGCAGTTATGGCTTATCATATCAGAATAACCTATGTTCTCCAAACCAACATCTGCTTGTTCAAGACTTTTTCTATTCGATTGAGCCGCAGTTATAACAATCAAATCTTCTCTCTTGGCAAGATTCTTGAGCTCTTTTGTTATCATACCAAGATCTTCATGTGTTGGTAATCCAAGACCACTTTGAACTAAGTTAGAACTAAGATAATCTATGATAATAAAATCAAGTGGGTATTTCTTCTTAAATTTACGAACTTCATTTATAAAAAAATCTGGTGTTGTCATACCAGTGTGTTCTAAATTATAAAGTGGATATTGATTGTCTTTAATTTGTTGAAGAACAGCTTTATATTTTGCTCTATCAACTCTTGCATATTTCAATGCATCAGCATCAATACCACCTTCTCTTGAGTCAAACATACGTTCAACTTGTTCAAGATACATTTCCAAACTAAAATTTATCCCCCAAAGATATTGTTTCGCAAGGTTGTAGCCCAAGTTAAACATTATTTTACTTTTACCTTCACCACTTCGTCCTACAAAAAGATAGAGTTCCTTCTTGTTAAATCCACCAGTGTGTTTATCAAAAACTCGAAATCCAGACGAAATGCCAGTTTTAAACCCGCCCTTCTTTACAAAACGATAACGATCAGCAACACCTTCATATATGAAACGGCCTTTTGTTTCTGAAGTCGTATCAATATCAGAAATAACTTTGTTTATCTTAGCACTTATCTTGCTCAAATTTATATCTTTGTAATCTACATCTCCAACAATTTCCATAAACTTTTCTTTTGTATATTCATTTTTAAGTTGGTCAATAAGAAAATGATAATTCTCCACTGGGTTTCTTGAGCTAAGCTTCTGAAACAAAATCGAAAAATCCGCATGATAATCATGTTCTTTAACAAACTTTTCGTACTCATCAATGGTTGGAATTTTATCGTACTCTTTATAAAACTTAAGAATAGATACTGCGAACTTCCTTAAACGTTCATCCGAAATAAACTTAATGTATGAATGTTCAATAAAATCCTTTATATACTCCTCTTTAAAAAGATAACAAATTGTTTTTTCCATTATTTCTTGCATTTTAGCACCACGTAATTTTCAGTTTGTTCTACAATTTCAACTTCAACACCTTGCTTTTTAAAAAGAGAAATATATCCATTGTGATTCTTCTTTTCAGCAATAATATGAAATTTATTTTTTGCACAATTTTCTCTCATAAGAGTCAAAGCTATGTCAACTGCTTCTTTAATTTTACCAATACCACGACCTTGTATCTTTATTGTGTGTTGCATTATTATTTAACCACCGTAATATCAGCACTATCAACCTCTATTTGCAAGAAGTCATCGTCCATAACTACTAATTCTGTTTTACCAAGGAAAATTATTGGTTTATTTTTGTCAACACGTTTTTTGATTTCGTAGTTATACTCTGGAGCTGCTTGCTTTTTGAAGATATCTTCAAAAATAACAACATCAGCTTTATTCATCGAAGTAATGTCATCAACTATTCTTGAGTCATTTCTGTAGCCGTTTATCGTAGCAACATGCCTCACAATCTTCCCATCAGCAATAAATTTCTTCGCCAAATAATAAGCCAAAAGCTTGGCATATTTATCCTCTCCAGTTATTACAACAAACTTGTCAATCTCATCAACTTGCTTTTTTAGAGATTTTGAAAGCTTTATGTCAACATTATACCGATCTGGAATCTCTGCAATCAATTCCAATATTGTTGAAAGACTACAATCACATATAGTATCACTTTCCATTTTTAAACCTTGCTCACATTTTTTACAATCTTTGTAAGGTTTAATGTCATGATATTTAATCCGCATATCATCAGTAAAAAACAATTCTATTACTTCAGCCCTCATACATTGCCTCCTTAATCTGTGCCTTAGTGTAATCATAGAAAAAATATTTCTTACTATGTTTTGTTTGCTTCAACAAAACATCAACTGAAGTTCCATATTCAACAGCAAGAAGTTCAAACAATCTAACTTTAGCTATAAAATTATTTTTTGGTTTATATTGCGAAATCAGTTGTTCATAAATTTTTCTATCATATCTTTTATAAAGTTTAATAGTAATATCCTTTTCTGTGTCCTCAAGGTCATTAAATCTTTTTACATTCATCAAATATCTTATCTTTTTACGTTCAATGTTTGAAAGACTAACATCAAGATATTGCCAAACTGATGTTATGTCCTTTAATCCTTTCACAACAAGAAGATAGTTGCTGAGGACCTTATCATCAAAAAGCCAATCAATGTAAATTGGGTCCCCGTTATGATTGCCGAACTGAACAGCCCTTTTTATAAAACCTCGTATATGAGCATCAGAAAGACCAGACATATAAAAGTTATCCATCAACTTTCTAAATTTGTTCTTGTATGTATTTTCGTTATTAATAACATATACAATCCCATATTCTTCGTTGTACAACTTCAAAAATAAATCAAGAAGTACTTGACCATTAAGCCTATCAACCTTCTTCTCCTTTTGAGGCTTTGCCAACAAACAATCGTCAACTTTAATTTTAACTTTTGTATAAACCTCCACTGACCTTATCTTTATTTCATCTCTGTGTTTGTCATAACTCTTAAGACTAAAACCTTTAAACAACTCTTCTTGATTGCCTATACTTATTACCTTGCCGTAAAAATATTTATATCTCGCAATAGATGCTAATATTGTCCAACGATTATAGTCTTTTGACTTACAAACAAGCAATCCATCTGAATCTTCCAAAAAAATAATCATTCTATCTCCTTCAGTATTTCGTCAACACTTTCAACAACTGTGACTTCAAATTCTGGTTCTGATTGATAAGCCTTAATTCTACGTTTTGCATACCTTTGAAAATAATCTATCTTTTTATCCTCTGGATGCTTTTGATTCCATTCCTTAACTTTAGGATTGTAGTCGTAGAAATCAATAACATATGGAGATTCACCATCGTCTTTTGGTCTCAAAACTCTTCCAACTTGTTGCACTGCATCAATTAATGACTTTGCTGCCCTTGCGTTTATCAACACGTTAAGGTTTGGTACATCAACTCCTTCCCCAAATAATGTTGAGATTACTATATTGAATTCGCCTGTATTCATCTTCTTTATTGTCCTTATCTTTTCTTGTGATGAATCTTTTCCCGTTATGACCTTAATATTAAATCCAATATCATCAATGCGTTTAAGATGCTCGAGGATTCTGTTTATGTGATTAAGTCGAATTACGGATATAAGAACAATCTTATTTCGTTTTGCAAATTCATATGCAATTTTTGCAATAATAGCATTCCGTTCATCGCTCTCAGCGAGAATCTTATATTGACTTGGATAAGCTAACTTCACATTCGAATTATGCTTCACTCTCACAAAATAAATATAAGGCTTTGCCAAATACCCCATTCTGATAAGTTCAGAAATCGACTTGTGATAAATCTTTGGACCAATCAGAGCCTCAATCATCATATCAGCCCCATCTTCTCTTTTTGGAGTAGCACTCAATCCAATACGATATAATGTATTATTTGCTTTTTTTGCAATTCTTCCAAGTTCATTAGCTGCAACATGATGTGTTTCATCAAATATAATCACCTTGCAATCTCGTAAAATATGATTCCACTTTCCTGTAAGAAGTGATTGAAATGTCGCAATAGTGATTGTGTTTTCTTTTTTGTAAAATGTGATGTTTCCTCCTATTGTATTAAATTCCGTTTTGCGCAATCCCATACGTTCTATAATTTTATCTTGAAGTTGTCCCAACAATGCTGTTCGATTCACAACTATCAATGTTGGAAGATTGAGGTCAGCAGTCAACTTCACAAACATTTCAGTCTTTCCACTTCCAGTTGGAGATTGTATAATACCTCTTTTCTTTTTCTTGCAAACCTCATTAACTTCAACTTGATAACTCCTTTGTTGTTGACCTTCTAATTTAACATCATCAACTTTAACTTCATGATGTGCATAACGTTTTATAATTTTATATTTAAGACCTTGTTTATTAAAAAATATTGTCATTCGTTTAACAAGCCCACTGTATGTTTCCATAATACCATCTTCATTCACCCAAAGCAATCTTTGCCTTCCATCCCAAAGTTTATTTTGGTACGCCTTAGAAAAGAAATAACCCTGCTTGCGATACGACAGCTGGTCGCTGAGCATCTCCGCGTAATGTTCATCTTTAAGACCATAAATTTTCGTATAAACTGGTTCCACATACAATTTTATCATATAAATCACCTAAAAAATAAATGATGATGATGATGATGAAAAATAAATGATGATGATGATGAAAAATTTCTATTTGTAGGATAGGAGAAGTTGCGTACGCACGCAATATCCTTATCATCATATTTTTCAACTTTATTTCTTTTTTTTCTTATCATCATATTTTCCAACTTCAATTTCTTTCTCAATATCTTAATATTATATCCCAGTACTGGTAATCGATATCGGGCGTGTGGCCTGCGTAGGGGATGTTTGTACGAAAATAATGTATACATCGTTTATTACACTCTAAGATGACCATAGAGTGGTCAAAAAACCGTTCTCTTTGGGCCAAGGTTGATATATTTATTTGGTCCTTATAATATCATAATAAACAGACCTACCAAACGCCTGTTCCAAATTCTCTTCAAAAAGAGATGTATTCTCGTTTTTTGGTAAGTAAAGCATAAACATTACCTTAGGAGATTTGTAGAACTGAATACGAAACTTTTTGAAGTTATTGAAACAAATTTCCTTTATTCTATCCTGAACCGAAGTTTCTACAAGAATAGTCTCCTTATTAATTTTAGCATATTTCCTTCCATTCTTGTAATACGTTCTAAAAATAAATGCCATACCTCACCTCACCTATATTATAGAATTCATTACCTCCTGAAAATACTTCTCTAATGCATATCCAGGATTGTAAATTAATTTTAATTTTTCGATATTTTCCTTTTCCTTGGCAGTTAATGGAGCTTGCGGAGCCTTGTATTTATAATCTTTTCTACACTCTTCAATCTTCTCCTTTTTTTTGTATGATTTACACTGATGAGCTCTTCCTTTCGTTTTAATTCCACAATCTACACACCATCCCATTTTATTCCCTCCTATCGTTTTAAAAAATCTAATATGTTTATCTCACAATTATCTTTATAAGAAAAAACCTTTCCAATAATAGCATCAGCATAACCCATATCCATTGCTTGTTTACGTTTTGTGAAATCCAATGTATCACAAGGAATCGTTTTTGGAGCACAAGCAACTACATCAGGCCCTCCATACATAGTAAGTAGTTCAATAAATTGTTCCAATATTACTTCTTGACCGTTCATAACAAGAGGAAGTGTTCCAATACCAACATCTCTAAACGCTTCATATTTTTTATTATCCGGTGCTCCTTGAGAGACTCCTAAATCTGATACATCATCTGGATAACAATACATAATCATAACTTTCTCAATCTTTTTATCTGGGAATGTTTTGTTATAATTAGCAAGAACTGCAAATGGATTATTTGCCGCAACTCCACCGTCAACCATCCATTGTGGTGATTTTCTTTGTTGTACGAGAGGTTGTATATTTATTGCGTCAAATGCTATCGGAATCCCAGATGAAGCACATAAAGCATCAAATAATTTTACATCTTTATACTGCGGGTCCCAAGAGTTTATAAACTCTGGTTTTTTTGTATTAAGATTTCCAACACAAACTGCAAAATGTGTTTCTATGTTTGTGACAACATCTCCAACATTCTGATCTCCAAAAACATCTTTGAGTTTATTCTTTAGTGGACTTCTATCAAGTACTGACTTTGCTCCAGTTATAGCCCCACCAATAACACGTGGCCACCCAAGGTCTCCATTATAAACATCAGAGTTTTTATTAATAGATTCCCATACTTCAATGGCAGTCATAAAAGGGTCTGGTAATTTTGGCATTCCTTCAGGTGGAGGTGGTAATACAGCTCCAAATTCCGCAAACAAAGCTGCATTAAGTGAACCAACTGAAGTACCGACTATAAGGTCTGCGTCTTGAACAACACCAGCTTGTGATAGTGCTACCATCCATCCTGCTTGATATGCTCCAGCAGCCCCACCACCACAACAAAATATTGCAAATCTTTTCGTTCCTGCTAAATCCAAAATTGGTATTGTTTGCAAATTCATAATTATATCACCTCACATTTTTTTTAAACTCTTCTTCAGTCATTACCCTTACGTTAAATCCATCTGCATAAAATTCTTGCAGCACTTGTCTTATTTTTTCAGTGTTGTCATCTTTAACATTATCTATTATTTGAATTGCAACCTCAAGAGGTGGAATATTGTCCGCTTGCCTACCATCATCTACAACAAAAAATTTATACTTCATTTAATCACCTTCTTACCATTTGATTTACTTTCTACATTGTGTTCAATTTTTTGTTTAAGAATTTTATCAACTATTTTTCTTGTTCCTTCACTCATTTTTTGAAAATCTTTCTTCAATTTAGCCGAACTTACCGAAATTGGAATTAAAGTTTGCATTGCAATCACCTTTTTACCAGCCATAGCCTGACCTCGATTTAATTAGGTTTTGGCAAATGTTCTCCAATCAATCCTTTCCAGAATAGTTCACCAGAAATGGCTCCATTTGCCACCAATACCATTCCAACGATTGTAAGTAATATTGTTATTGCTAACCATGGATTTTTTATTATAAATGTCCAAACATCAACCCAATTGAATTTTTTCTTTTCCTTTTCCTTATTTCTCGCAGTCAATTTTGCAACAAATCTCTCTTTTTCCTTCAAATCAAGCTGTGCTAAAAGCATTGTAGTGTTCTTTTGTATTTCATCAACACACTCTGCCATATCATCAACTTTGTCTTTAATTGAAACCCATTTAGCATTCATTACTTGAATATCTGCAGAAGTCTTTGTCCCCATATCTATAAGTGCCTTAAGAATATCTTTAAAATGAATAAGAGTCTCCGTAATATTTGCTACATTTTTGTACATTTCTAAATGTATATTTGAAACTTCGAAACTCGAAGATTTCTTTTTTGAGCTTTTCTTTTTAGTCATGTCCCCTCCGAGAATGCGTTATATTTTCTGATATAAAACATAAATTGGAGTATTAATTACAGGAACAAAATTAAAAATAATTGCAGTATGTGGAATATTAAGCCCAAAATCATTTCCACTACCTTCTTTCATCTGTTGTCCATTGTAAAAAACCAAAAATGGCGCAGTATTATCCAAAGTATTTGATAACGTAAAAACAGCACTTACTCCATCGGCGATAAACTCATCTTTAACCCAATCAATGCCACCGACAATAGATGCTATTTTGTCATGAATTGTTGGAGTTAATGATGTATGTTCATAAGGTAATGTCTCAGCATTTATTGCAGTACCATCACCAGTATCAAGTTTTTTAATGTCGCTTATTTGTATTGTGTCGTTCTCAATATTTAAGCTTGTTATTGAGTTAATTCCATGGTCTCTGTTTCTAAGCTTTGCTCTTAATCCAGGCATTTGTTATACCTCCTATGCAACTTTTCTTCTCATAATCATTGTGCCAGTGCAATATATGTGTTTATTTAAAATAGCAGCACCGCTATTATCAGCTAAAATAACACAATATGTAAAACTAGCAGGTGCAAATCTTAACCAATCTTTTACTCTATCAGGTGTTGCAGGACTGTAATCCCCAGATATCCAATTCATGTTGGCACTTATAAGCTCATATTTTGAGCTGTCATAATTAAATATACAATCATATACTCCACCATAAAGCTCACGCATTAAACCTTGAACTGGCCATACTTCAATGTTGTTCATTTTTGTGCTATCAATCATTACATTACTAAAGTTATCATCGGCTGCACCATATGTAGTAAAATTAGCATTAGAACTTTGCACATTATTGCTTGTTTGTTTCATAGTTGGCGTTTGTGGGGTCCAGTAAACAATTCGATCCATGTTTTGATTGGCAACTGTAGGTCTAAACTCTTCAACAACCTCTGTAGGCCCATATTTTGCAAAATTAGTATTAAGAACAACTTGTGATGCTGGAATATGATTTGGCAACAATGCTCCACTTGGTATTTGAGCACCTTCAACAACACTTAATCCGTATATATTAAATGTATATGTACCAGGGGCTTGACATACTATAAAAAAAGCTATTTGAGAAGCACTAAAGCTTTTAACAACTATTTGATGATTATTCGAGTCTGCTGGCATATCGCGAATTACATCATACAATTTTACACCACACCTATAAACATTTGTTGAATTAATTCCCAATGTCCATCTAAATTTTGCAGTAAAAAATGGTATTATACCAACCCAACCATGACCTGCAGCAAGAGGAAAATACAACCAAAAGGCACCTGGATTTGTACAATTTACTGTAACTTGAATCATTGTCCCATCGTATGAAACAGTAGCTGTTGCGGTTCCAGCTCCTCCAGAATACCAAGTATAATAACATTTTGGAATATTTCTTGCTACACCATTTGTATCAAAGTCAATAATACCATCTGGCAACATTAATACATTTCTCCCACTTGTAGCACCAGCTATTGCAAAAGATGTATTTTCTGCTTTATTCAAAACCCCAACTGTTGTAAATCCTGCAAGTTTTGTACCATCTACATTATTTGCTTTATTCGTTTCTCGAAGTTCTGGAATTGATGTATCCCAATATACATACCCTAAAAATATTTCATTATCATCCCCAAAACCATAAAGCAATGGTCCATTATAATCTAAAAATGATACTGGGAATGCTTGGAAAACAGGTGTTGTTGCACCATTTGGGATGCAAACTTTGTAATATCCAGATGTAGGATATGTTATAACATCAAAAGGAATTTCTAAATAGCCAGAATTACTATTAAATTGTGGAAGAGAATTTATAGGATATTTTAGCCCATTAAAAAATAATGGTGGTGTAGTTGCTGCCACTCTTACATATTTTGTTGTTGAAGAAGTAGAATTTAATATAGTCCCATAAGAATCGAACGATGGAAGTCCAGAAGAAAAAAATCCATTTCTTATAACATATTCTTGATTCGTTAATTGTGTCGAATCATATGTTGGAATATCTTTTGGGGCTATTCCATGTGGATTGTTTGAAGAAACCGTTCCAGTACCAACAGAATTAATATGGTCTTTTAATGAATATCTTTTTGGATTCCCAGCTGTACCATCTTGATAAGTAGTAGGTTTGAATGTCACACTTTCAAGTAATGCCCAAACTGCACTATCTTTTACACTTGCCTTTAATCTTATTGGGTCAGTTGGAAATGCAATACTTGGTTCAGTATAATAAGTTTGATTAGTATCAACGTTAACGTGAACAACAAACAACGCTGTTGGGTCAGGATTAACATTAGTATTTGTAATAATAATTTCATACCCTATATTCTTCACTGGATATTGCGTTACTCCATCATAATCAACCCTTGTGTCATTTACTGTTTCACTTCTTATTTCTTTAAATTTAATCCATATCCATCTATCATATGGTGGAACTATCGAAAATGCTCCACCATTACTTAAGTCAATATTTAAGTTTCCAGAACTCTGACTTGGAGTCGGAGCAATCGTCCAAGGAGTGTTGGTATCAACAGTTATTACTTGACCAGTCGTATCTATGGCCATAACAGTATCTGCAACAACACTCATATTAAGATGGTGAATATCTGTACCTTGAGACATTACAAAATCACTTGTTTTGAAATCAAAACCAACAAGGTCATTGTCAGCCGGAACAAATCCTGGAGTGATAAATCCTTTTAGATAGTTTTGAAGATATTGCCTCTGTTGTGAGGCCGCAGTATTTAAGTCTTCAATTATTCCATCTTCTTTATTAAAAAAGCTAAAACCATTAGGTTTCATAATTCCTCCTTAAAATTCTTTTATATATGTGACTAACAACTTAACACCAACTTCAAGTGGATCTGGAAAAAGTGTTGTAAATAAGTTGGCACCATCTTCTTGAATGTCTTCGACTGGAGTTGCAGCTAATCCATCAACAAACACCATAAGACTTCCTGGAACATAATTATCTGGTGTTGCAAATTGAACTTTAATTCCATCCACTTGAGCGGTAAGGTTTTCTCTCTTAAACATATTGTTCAAACGGTTAAAGTTTTGATTAATCTCAGAAGACAAAATTGTTGTATTTGGTGCAAAATCATCTTTCAAATTTGCCATATATTTTCCTCCTTATGGTCCCCAAACACATTCATCCCACTTACCTACATCCCATTTGCAAGGTATTGTAGTAATGATTTCGTCTGGGTTTCCTATAATACCATACGAAATAGCACATGGACCTATGCCATCTGCATTCTCGGCACAAACCCTATAGAGATAATTTCCAGGAGCAAAATCAATCCAAAAGACATCTTTATCTGCATATTTATCGCCAGTAGTTATTATAGCCTGTGGTGTTCCCCAGTTTAAAAGAGCAGGATTACTTGTTTTATAAACATAATATCTAATCACATTAGTATACTGTGGCGGATTTGAAATATCCTGAATTACCTTACTCCATTTAACAATAGCATAATTAGCATTTCTGTTTATAAATAGATTTCTTGGAGCTTGTGGTGCCGCCATCTGTTTTTCCTCTTTTTTTATAAAATACGTAAAAATAACTATCTTATAGGACACCATATACTGGCAGTGCCATACAATATCTCATATTTTACATTAACTGGTATAATATGACGTATAAGTCTCTCTAAGATTTGTTTTGTAGCATCATCGTAAGGCCAAACAGGAATCCATATTCTTATGTTATATATCTTAAATTCCTTACTCATAAGAATTGCTCTTTTTGTATTCGCATCCTCAAGTACATTGTCAGTATAAACTCCAACTGTTAATCCTAATGCTCCAACAGCAGTTCCTCCAACAACTTCTACATAAACGGCTTGAAGTCTTAAATAATTTCCGTTCTGTATTACAAACCCTTTGAACGTCTTTTTTAAATCCGAGATAATAGCCGCAGTACCTACTGTTGATGGAGCAAATGTATGTATCATTTGGCAGTTATTTATCTTCAATTCCAAAGTTAAACCACTAACATCAACTGTAGTTAAATCTGTAGTGCCGTCAACTCTCACAAAGTTCACCATCCAATATCTTGGTAATTGCCAAGCTATGTTTGGTCCAGTAGGTGGAAGTCCAGCTTCTCGTATGTAAAATCCATCGAACTCTCTATATGCATAAATCAGTGGTGCGACTCCTACAAAAGATTTTATCAATTCGACTAATCCAAATTGAGTAATTGCATGATTAACAAAACTTCTAACAGTTCCAAGATAATTAGTTGTGTCTCCAACAAGAGCCCTTCTGTAATCAGCTGTTAACATTGTCCCTTGCTTAAAGTAAAAATACCACCCATACATATCTTCCAAAATTGAGTTTTGTGTAGTATTGTAAAACAAATTACCGAATAATTTAAACAATTCAGTGTAATCATAATTGTATGTTTTAGCTATTATGACATAGAAGGCAAATATGTTTATTGCGTAAAAAATCTGTTCATTAAATACTTTTCCATTAATGACTGTCTTAACAGTAAATTTCCCATATGGAGGCTTCATTTCGGAATAAATGAATGAGTTGCCAGCATTCAAAATTGTTTGTTTAACTTGATACAATACATCATCTACATATACTTCAACGTTTGTTCCTGGTGGAATTACTGATGCTGCTCCAAAATTTTCAACAAATGTCACAGAATCAATATATGGAATTATATTCTTCTCTTTGAAGTAAACCTTACCATCTGGCAAGGTTTGAATCATATCTGTATAAATTATGTTGTTGCCATCAAAAGCAAAGAATCCCATTGTACTCTCCTTATGGATTGATTACTAATGTATTGAGCCTTATGTATTCAACTACGGAAGGCTGCAACACTGATTGCAATCCGAACGCATCAAGATCGAAGACTCCGCCGGCGAAATCAATGAAATCTACACCTTCGATATCTTCAACTAATCCAGTTATATCTGATTGAGCTATTTTATCTCCAAGTAATAATGCATTAACATAATCATTTATTGCAGTTGTCACAAGAGATTTAACGGCGTTAATATCATAACCAGCAACAACATAAAGAATAAATTGAATATTTAACTTTCTTACATTAGCCTTTTTAAATAATATCGTCACATCAACTGGATTAATTGCACCAGTTATCGAACCAACCATAAAATATTCTCCACTTAAAAAGAAGTTGTACACATCATTTACTATCTGAAACTTTTTATAAGCTATAGATGCCGGTACCGTAGTTGCAGTCGGAGAATATATATAACTTCTTGCAAAGTTTGATTGAGCAAGAACTGATGTTGTATCTTTAACAATAATCCAATCTGTTAAAGAAATATTTACCCCGTTTACATACCAAGCTGAAAGGTCACTGTCGTCTATTGGTTGAGAAAGTAAAAGTACACCTTTTTCTCCATTTGGACCAAGAGCATTAAATTGTATTGGAACATCCGCCGCAGTCGCAGATAATGTTTCATCCAAAAGATAAACATCAGCTTTGCCACCAAGCCCATCGTTTCTTGTCATAATTGGGTCATTTGCATCAGCAACGTAAACATCCTTAATCGAAGGGAAATTGTCCAATATAAGATTTCTTATGCCAGATTTTGTCGCCCAATTTGTCCCCATCAATCTCTCTCTTATTCTTGCAATAAATTCGCTGTCGGTTTCTTCGTTCCTTCCATTTGTGATAGCTTCTTTGTTTGTGACAAATTGTATTCCAGGAATTTGAGATATAAGAACATTTATTGTTGAAGATGCCGTGTTTCCAGCTATACCATCAGAAAGAGCAGATATTGGAGCTTTGATTACGTGAAGATTTAACGAAGGGTCATACCAACTTCCAAGTACTGTCATTACAACTGTATCAGTAGTTTGATAATATTTTTCATCAAGTGTTTTTATTTGAGTCCCAGCTGGAATTGTAATATCAAATGTTGGTGGGTCAAATCTTCCAAAGTAAGCATATCCGGTTGCAACAATTGAAGTTCTCCTTGTCAAACCATAGTTTCCACCAAATTGGTCAATAAATCCGGATATGTCATCTTTCACTTGGCTTTCTGTTTTATTCTCCACTTCCGCAACCTGTAAAATAAATTCTTCGTCAGTCAACAAATCTTCTATTCCAGTAAGTGTTTGAAGTCTTGTGCGATATTCAAGCAATATTCTATTTTTGTTGATTATGAAGGCAGTTGGCGTCAAAAATATATCAACTATAGCACTACCTGGGTTAAGCACCAAATCCTTTCTGTTCGCAAGTAGATTGTTTTTCAGCTCTGTAAACACATCAATTATTGACATTATTAACCCTCCACATATTGACGTTTAATTGTTAATAACTCTCCGTTTGTTAACAATATATTTAAAACAATAACAAAGCCATTAATGTTATCATTTACTTTCACACTTTGTATTGTGTCTATATTAATTGCTTCATTGCCATTCATCTGCTTTACGTACGTCAAAGCATAGACAATCTCATTTATTATATTCTCATCGACAGTTTTAGTCTTTCTTCCATTTATATATGTCGCTATCAATGTTCCATAATTCGGGAACAACAAATGACTGCCTTTAGTTATAAGAAGTATTTTGACTATATCTTGCGCTATCTTTTCTGCTCCTTCAATTAACTTCATATCATGATTTTTAATAATAACATCATTGAAAGTTCCAAAAAATAATCCTTCTTCCGACTGTAGCAAATCTAAATCTTTTCCCATTATGAAGCCTCCAATTCTTTCAGAGCAATTATGTATTTGTTGATTAAATCAATCTTTTGATCTGCCAACTTTTGTTGCTGCTCTATAAATATGGTTTTATAACTTAGTATATTAAGTCTATACTGCAACTCTTGAATGCGTGAATAGTATTGATTATATTCAGCTGCGCATATAGACAATATTTGAGAGCTTATCCCCGATGCGTATAACACATTCAAAGTGTTAGGTTCCTCTAAAGTATCAACTTCCTTTTTGATAAAACCTTGAGCTACTTTTGTGTTCTGCAAAGTCTTGTCGAGATTATTTTTGTTCGATGTAATGATTTTCTTCATCTCTTCGAGTGCATTTATAACATCTTGTTTGTTTTGTATTGTAGCAGCTTGCGTCTTCATAACTTCAATAATATTTCTATCTGCCGGAGATTCGTACTGCTCCTTGTCTGAATAATCCCGTAAGTTGATGATTTGGTCTATTTTAAGTGCCATATTATTTCTCCGCCTTTACTTTGAGACTACCTTGTATTGGAGAACCAGTAACTGGACATATTGGAAATGAGCCATTTGGCCCAGATGTCACAACATTACCATATAATTGATTCCCAAAATTTATTTTCTCACCTTTAAGTGTTATAACTCCATCTTTCGTTATTGTCAATTCTACTTTAGGACTTACAACTTTTATACCATCATCATTTATTACTGCCTCAAATACAGTATCTTGCTTTACCTCTCCATTTTCATCGACTGTTATTCTTTCCTTACCACTTCTAAAAATCTTAATATCCTTATCTATATTTACTCTAACACCATCATAAGTTGTTAATGTATATTCTTTGAGTGTTGCTATATACCCATTAAGATTTAGTTCAAATTCATTAAGCATAGTTGAATCAACAAATTTAATAGCACCATTATTGTCAAAATAAATGTACTGTCCATAAATCCCTTGTAGTTGAAGCTCTCCACTCTTAAGAAGATATTCCCCAGCTCGCTTTTGTGGATCAGTATCAATTTGCCATATTTTAACGATCTTAAATATTTTATCATCATAATTGTAGTATAATACTATGTCTTTAACCAACGGCATTGTTTGAAAATGAATATGATTATTCAAGTCAACATCATAGACGGCACCAGTGTATAGGTCCCTTATCTTGATTTTGTTAAGTGCTTCGTTTATTGACCTAATTTCTGCCAAACTGAACATTTATCCACCTATATGATTCCAGAAGATGCATTACCAACTTTAAGTAATTCTTTTGCTATCTGTTGATAATTGTCTCCTAAGACTTCTAAATGATATACATCAGCATAATATATAGTTATTGGTGCACCAGTTGAATCTTTTAAGTTTAACGGAGATATATCGAATTGAATCATTGGATATCTTTTTACAACATCAAAATGCTTTATTAATATTCCTTCAAACCAATCATAAAATGCAGATTTGTATGTAATTGTAGTTTTTACAACATTATCATCAGACAAAGGCATGAACTCTCTATATGGATATAAAAATTGAGCTTTACCTGGATTTGCCCCTCTTGCTGGAATATGAATATCTATAGCCCTTCCTTGTTGATGCGATTCCAAAAGATGTTGACTTGTATTATTTAGTTTTTTGTCAATAGATTCAGCACTTACAGTATTTGCTTTTGAAAGCATTATGTTCAATTGCAACATATCCATTGTCAAAAAAAACTGTGGATGGACTATATATGAACCATTACTATTATAAATAAATCTTGTTTGATTATTTGGAGCACTGCCTGCAGAATATCTGTAGTTTACAAGCGAAGCAACATCTGTGGTTGTTATTCTAACAAAGTCGTTTTCCCAAGAGAAAGATGTATTAATAGCAAATTTTTTAAGAGCTGAATTTGGCATATAAACTAAATTTGGTGTTATTCCACCATCATAATTTCTCAATGCTGCTTCAAAAACAGTCTTCATGTCCGCATCACATTCTACAATTCTATTTAAAAGCAGTTGTTTGACAAATCCTATTAACATTTGGTCATACCCTGTATCCATATTATATATATCCAAGTTTACATTATCATTTTCATATATCTTAAACGGATATCCATGATGATTAATTGTTTTACCGGCGAAAGATTTATACAAATTTTTTGTATATTGTATGTTTTGCTTGAATGCTTCGGTTGCATTTGTAAATGTAGAAAATTTAGGATTACTGTTAACTTCATATATAGTTCCATTATTTACTTTAACATCGAAAAATCTTTGCATTTTCACTTTAAAAGATTTGTATGTTGTTCCATCGCTATCAAGCTGAGCTGAGTCTGCCTCTTTTATTTGTATTTGAGTATTTCTTGTTTTTGCTTTTTGAGCAATTTGTGTATCTTCATATGTTATTTTTATAAAATCAAGAATTGATGGTAATACTTTAAACGCTGGAATCAGTTTTTTATCTTTTATCTTATCATAAAATGCATCTATTTGCTGCTTAGATTTTTTTTTGTATTCAGCAGACGTTAATCTTGAAGTTGCTATATTTTGAAATATTCCATATCTTCTATAAATATTTATAATATCAACAATATTTCCAGCAGACTTATTACTTGCAGCTTTTGGTTCTACCATCTCCATTGTTCTCAAATAAGAGAACGTCAACTTCGTTAAAGGATATTTTCCATATTCAACTGAACGCTCAACATCTATCAAATATCCAAATGACCCAGTTTTTTCACCCAGGGAGTTCACCGCACCTTCAATTGGCTTTTCTATATAGTACATTTCTCCTATTTTAAATCTATCAATATCTTGAGTTTTTACTTGAATCTCTAATTTTCTCGTCATACTATTTTCTATAACATTGTTCATCGCAGCAAGCAGCGTTGCCAATTCAGATGATGTAGCATTTGGATTTGTATATGGTTCTCCGTTTCGAAAACCATATTTGACCAAACCTTTTACATCAATATAAAATGTAGGCTTCCAATCTACTTGTCCTACAAATGGCCATACGAACTGAGCATCAGTTCTCGTTTTTATGTCAGCATTATCAAAAGTAAGTTTTTCAGATAATATCTCGCTTTCTTTAATATAGTGACTATATGCTGGATTCAATACATATATTGGTTCGCCATTTTCATTGTTAGTCAATATTAATGCTGAATCTTTTACATTGTCTTCTGGTAATTGACCATAGTAATTATATAACGGTGGACGAACTACAAATTTACCATCAACATCTACGAAAAAGTTATACATCCCTTGCTTAATCACATCTTCAAAAACCGAGGCAGCAGTTTTAAAAGATGGCCTAAATAATTCAAAATTACTTGTTATCATTTCATTATAAGCTTTATGTTCTCCATGTTCGACTTTTGCCCATTGAAAATCTCCAAAACCAGTATACTCTCCATATTTTTGCATCAGTCTTAAAAACACAAATATTATTGCAAATGAAGCTGGGTTTTTATCTGTTGACTTTGCAAAAGATTCATTGAATGCTTTAGCATCAAAATAATAATTCACAGTGTTTATTTCAACATCCGATTTAGATTCTACAGCAAACATGTAATTCACAAGAATTCTCTTTATAATTTGAAACACATTGAAATTATTATATATATCCGAAAATACATTTTCTTCAAGATCTTTAGTATCTCTTCCAGATACTGCATAGTTTGCAACAGCCCTATCAGCAACTGTATGAGCTATGTTATATAAATATCCTATATCCCCTACTGAAGCATCTCTTGATGGGAATTCCCCATAACTAATTTCAGTAGAAACTGAAACAACAAATCCTATTAAAACTACTTTGCCATCTTCTTTAATTACTACTAAATCATTATCTCTTATCAGAAAATCTGATGTTTGTTTAAATACAATATTCTGAACTTTAAAGACAACGTTCAATTGTTTGTTGATGACATAACCTTCAATTTGTTTTGATATGTCAAACTCCTCAATATAAAATTGATTTTCGTCTTTCGCAAGGTCTATCATATCATCTAAAGCTTTAGTATAATAATCAAGATATAAATCTCTTTTTCTTTGTTGTTCAGTTTTCTGTTGCCCTTGCATTTGAATGACCGTAAAGGCATTTCTCCAAAATGTATAGCTTGAATCGCTGTCCTCATAATCAAAAAAGTTATATTCCAAAATTTTTCTTATGTCTGCATTTTGGCTATTAAGTCTATAGACCTTTGCTTCAATATTCATAATAACCTCGTTTTTAAAGATAAATCATTTAAATATCCAGCAACTCCCTGTTCTACTTTGTCTTGTTGCTCTGGCTTTCCTAAAAATGTGATATCAAACTTTACCAATCCAAGATGTTCATCAGATTCATCACATGTAAAACTTGTTATAATACCTTTGTAGAGACTTTCACCAAGAGGCATATTCTTTATTTCCAAGAAAAATTTATATTTAAATAATGTAAAATTTGTTTCATAAAACTTACTCTTATACAAATTATAAATATTTTTTATTGTATCATCTGAATTAATTGGTGTTGGTATGACAAATGGAGACACATATGAGTCCCCAGATATGGTTATCTCAACTTCTGAAGAATACCACTGCGATGTATCTGCTTTTTTAATGCCAAAAAACTCAGAACCACTTGGCTTCATATCATACTTAATTGTTTTAGCTAAAAATACAGCTCTACCTATCTCTTGCTCATACTCGCCTGTCTCCTCGTTCTTCTCTCTTATAGATAATATTAAATCTCTGTTTTTTAAAAGATAGCTCATTAGTATTTAATCTCCTTAATCATTTTAGTGCCTTTATTGGCATTTTCCAATGATGCATTCTTTAAAAATCTTCCAAGTTCAGCCTCTTTATTAAACCCAGGAAGAATACGAATCAAAGTTGCAAACCCATCAAGAACGACTGACTGTAATTTTGTTATTACATCTAATATTTTTTCCTGAACATCTTTGCCAGCCAAAGCGGCAGCACCTATACCAGCGATTTCTTCAGAAACTTTTCCGGTCGATAACAATGCTTCTTTAAATTCCTCTTCTGTTTTAACACCAGCAATTCTATCTTGAAATCCTTTTGATGTGATTGCCTTCATGAGAGCAACTCCACTTGCTCCCATTTGCCTAATTTCAGGCATTGCAAGAGCCAATTTTTCTGCAATGTTAGGACCACCGATTTGCCCAGCAAGTGTATTGATATAAGCACTTAATGCTTGTATTGGTCCTTTTTTTAATGCTTCTCCATATTGCTCTCCAATATTTGCAGCATTAGTGTTCATAACAGCCATATATTTTATCGTATCAAACCCACTTACAGCCTTTCCAAGTGCATCAAATAATGCCTCAGCTTCTGCTGCATTTTTTGTGACTTCACTAAATGCAATTTCAATAGCACTCATTGCCTTCACAGTCTCCATAATATTTTGCCCTGTCATAAATGCCTTTTCTCCGGCAGCGCTTATAACATTCATCAAAGACTGTGACGAAACTCCACTATCTTTTGCAATTGTGTATATTTGCATTAACATAGCTTGAACTTCATTTGTAAGATTTAATCTAAAATATTTCGCATTCTTTATAATCTGTGGCATAAACTCTGTAGAACCAAATATCGCAGTCCCAATCTTTTGCAATTCAGCAGATGCTTGTATCGTTTTACTTATTAAAAGGTCTTGATCTTGTGAAGTTCCAGTTAAGGCTTTTTCTTGTTCAAGAGTCATTTTTGCAAGCGCAATGGCACCATTATTAACAGCATCTTTAAAAGCGTCCATCAATTGATTAAATGTCATCCCAAAACCAGCTGCTTTTGTCATCTGCATCCCAAATGATTGTGCATATATAGCTTGAGCAGCCCAACTTCTTCCCATAAATCCACCGGCTCTTAATGTCGCGTTGCTAACTTCTTCCATTCTTCTTGTAAGTTTCTGAAATGCCGACATTGCTATCATTAAACCAACTCCAACTAACGTCAGACTTCCGGCAGTCTTTGAAAGAGCAGAATCTGTTTTTACAGAAATTCCAAAAAATTTATGCATCCCTTCTTGAAACTTTGATTGAACATCTAACATTCTAGCAGAAAACATTTTCCACAATCCACCATGTTCAGCAGCCATAATCTTAACTTTTATTTTGTTCTGTTCTAACTCAAATTTATGACTTCGAATTATAGCTTTTTGTAATTCTGATAATTTTATTTTACCACTTTTTTCTAATTTTTCGAGATGTTCCATTTGATTGACAATTATTTGAAGTTCTTTCTGAGACCTCGCTTTTACAAGATTGCCTTCAAGCAATCTACGTTCTATACTTTCATCTGTTGCTGTTTTTATTTTATTAATAGAATCGACAGTAGTTCCATATTTTTCAGCAAGCCTTTCGAGTTCTTCACTATTTGCTTCAATCTCTGGCCCGAGAGTCTCCATTATAGAAATAAGTTTGTAAAAATTATCCTTATTAGAAGACAAAGCTAAATCTAATTGTTGTCCAACTTCGGCTAACTCTTTAGCTGTTTTTGCTGCATCGCCTTCTGCCATTTGCTTTTCCTTACATTATTTTTTTCAACTCACTTACAACTGTTTCATATCCAGGACCTTCGTCTTTACCAAAGGTCATAGTGTTCTTGCCACTGTTTGATAAACTTTCATAGAACTGTCTTTCTTCATCCGCATCTTTTTCCATATTATTTAATATCCAAAGTCTTTGAAACGGAGTAAGTTGTTTATATCTATCTTCAGTAGGTAAACACCTAAATTTTTTGCAGATATACCAACTTTCTCTACTATAAGGATGTTCAATCAGTCCTTTTTTTTTAAATCATCAAATATCTGACTTGAAGAATCCTCATATTTTGTATACAAAGCAAGTATAGTATAGTAAGTTAGCCCTCTCAAAAACTTCTCAACCGCATCTTTATTCTCAATATTTACCTTTACTTCCTCTGTTTTGCCACCTTCTGCAACAAGCATTGAAATGCTTGTGATGGCCCTCGAAAGAACAAGGTATCTCATCTCTTCAGTGTACTTTTGAAAATCTTTGTTTATCTCAGGAATTCTAGATTTTAAAAGATTTTCGAGTACAGAACGCTCTTCACCAGTAAGAGCTTTCATCTTAATAACAACAGAATTACCATCCGGAACTTCTTTATCCCCTTCTTTCTTTTTTCTTTCGATAACATACGTGAATTCTTCCTGCCCGATGATGTTTCTACGAATTTCGTCCAAACTAATCTGTTTTTCTGCCATACCTTGCCTCCTAAGATAAAAATGGTATTTTAAAATCTTTTAAAAATGTATTTTGGTTAGATATAATGTCTTGCATAACAGCTTGAAAATTACCCAAAACTTCCACATATCCAACGTTGCTATTCTGTAAAGTAATGATACTGTTTGGCTTTATTGTAAGCTTTTTTATAACTATCATATCTTCACTTTGTAAATCAAGATTAACATTCTCTTTTGTTATCCAACAATCATAATAAAAAGTGCTTTCTTTAATAGTGCCGTCTGGGTTTTTTACAGTTTCTTGAAGCATAAGTGGAACGAATTGCTTTATTAATCCATTTCCTTCAATCTCAAGAGCTTTAGTGACATCATTCTTGTTAATTGGTTTGTAATACACAACCTTATCCAGTGTTAAATTGTAATCTAATGCAGTTGGTATTGTTTGATATGCTTCATATGAAAAAGGACCAAGTGCCCTTCTTTGCATTACGGTCTTAGCAAAGTCTTTATTTACATTTAATATACCACCGATAAGATTGTCTATTTTTACCGATTGCCCAAATAAGTCAGAGAAATTTTCATATATAGCTCTACTCCCAATTTTACTCAAATTAAATAGTTGAGGATAAATATAGGTTTTAAAGCTATGGCTTTGAATCATCTCTGCTCTTGTTTCAGGGATGGTAATGGTATTTTTAAGATTAGCCATATATCTCTCCAATCAGCTCTTGGTTCTTTAAAAACTAATATTTAAATCTTTGGATTGCTTGGTATAACTCGAGAAGCAGCAGCGTTGATTTCCTTTGTAATGAGTAAGTCATCGGCCTCTGCATCAAAATTAATTGGGTTATTTTGAAACCAAACACCAGCAAAAGTTAATGTTTTCTTCGGAATATCTCCAGGTGCTTTCATAACAAGCTGAATTATCGCTGGTTTGCTTTGATACATTATGTCTGAAGAGTCATAACCAAACTGTGTAAAAAAATCTTTTTTGTACAATACAACAGTATCAAATTTTAATTTATAATCTGCAAGTGATGGGTATGTTTCATCAATTTCCCCATTCTTCTCTAGACCAAAAGTCCTGTAATACTTAATATCACCTCTATCATTAGTATAATCGACTTTACGAACTGCCCCTATTTGTACAAGAGGAACGCTCATAAGATCTTCATTACCAAGTTCTTTGGTACCATCATACAGTGCACCGAATATTGCTACACCTATTTTTAGTCTTGCGAGAGTTTCTGGTAATGTAATTGTGTTCTTTAATTCAGCCATTGTCTTAATCCTCCTTTATTAGGATATTGTTGCTCCAAAGGTCACTAGTATCCAGTCAACATCAAATGTTGGTTTAAATTCAAAGGATACATTTAGCTGCCTTGGGTCATTTGGTTCGAATGCAACTCCTAACTTCTTGAAAGTATTTATCTCTGTGATTCTTACTTTGTCCTCAAGAATCATTCTCACAATTGATTCTGTTCTTGGTATTGTTATATCTTGAGACCTTGTATTTACTATTGAAGCCTGAAGATTCTTTCTTATAGACTTTTTAAGCGAATCTTTCTGTTTAGCAACCTTAAGTTCAGATTTAACTACACTTGTTGTGTCCGTGGACAAGAAGTGAACTATCTTCTGCACTGCTCCATCTTGCTGAACAAGTATACCTCCGTTTTGACCTATAAGCCTCTTTTCATTCATCAAATATGGGTCATCGATGTAATCAAAAGCTGAAACTATTTTGCCTGATATTGGCTCACCGGCATCGTAATCTGGATTTGTAAATACTCCAGCTATATAAGCAGCGAGATATTCAGTGCCGAAGATGTTAGTACCGTTCTTAACATATGGATTTACAACAACTCCAATTCTTTCATCTTGTATTCCAGAAATTAACTGAAGTACATTACTGAAAGTTATATTTGACGCAACTCCAATTAAAGCTGTTCGCTCTTGATTGACAACTGTGGAGTTCATTTTTGCTACATAATTCTTGATGTAGCCGACGAGTGAATCTCCAAAGTCAAGACCTTTGAGAACAACTAAGCAATATCCTTGCTGACCATTTACTAACTGCTCAGTATTTTGTATTGCCTTTCTCCAATTGTTATCATCAACAACGTCATCGATTGTCTGACTAGTGACAAATGCTTGAGCACCACCTTGATTCGCGTAGAAACAAGCCCAAGAGATATCATAGTTTCCGATATCATTGACAACATATTCAGAAGTTGTGTCAGGATTTTCATCCCAGTTTGGATAGAACGTAAGTTCCGTTTCGCTCGCAACAGTCTGCACAACTCTGATTTGTCCTTCGCCAGTCCCATTTGTTATCTTCACATAATAACCTGGTCTAACTCCATTAGTAATAAATGTTGCACTTGAGTCCACCAAATTTGCACCAGTAGAAACCGCCGTCACTGTTCCAGCCGCTATTTCATTCGGAAGTTGAAGTGGTCCATATTCAGCATAAACATCTTCCAATCTTGTGAAGAACTTTTGAACATATTCTGTAGTTTTCTTGTGTCTTTTATATCCAACAGTAAACTTAGTTCCAGCCACTGGTTCTTTTGATTCTATCTTTTGGCCTTTTGTAAACCCAAGCAGTGAAAGAGAAGAACCACCTTCAATCATTACAAGAAGTTTTCCTGTAAGCTTTAATTTCCCAGTACCATCATCAGATGCAACATTATAACTAAGAAGTGGATTCATTATATTATTAATATCAGTTGCAATTTGAGCCGCTGTTCTTCCAATCCCAGCTGTAAGAGAAATAGTTTGTTCTTCTCCATCAATATTTATTTTTATAGTGTTGTTTGTTGCTGTCACATCAAATGGGCCAACCTCTGAACCGACAATGCTTTGCGGCATATTCCAATCTACATAGTAAGAACCACCAGTTTCTGTCAACTTGAAGTCTGTACCATTGATATACACAACTCCAGTTGAGTCAATTACACTCAACAGAGATATTACTATTTCATCGTCTGTAAGTAAATCTTGCCCATTAACTGTTGTTCCTCTTGTAAGAACCTTTAACACATCAAGTTCCTTTCTTCCGAGACCTACAAATAAAGGATAAAAAGCCCCAGGAGAAACCAACGGAGCAGAAACATCCTCAATTTTAAAATAAGCCCCTGGCTGTACGTACAACGGTGCAATGTTCATTTTAAACCTCCTTTAATCTAATTCTGGCAGTTTAATGCCAAAATCTTTATTTTTCTTTTTCTTTTCATCTTTCATTGCTTGTTTTATTTCATCAATTTCTATTCTTTCAACTTTTATTAATTTTTGCTCAACAAGTTGAAGAAGTTCTGTATCATATTCATTTACAATTTCATTATGTCTAAGCTCTCTACCGTGATACTTTACTGTACCATTTATTCTTACCTTAACTTTAAACTTTATCATATACCAGCCTCAATATTCAATTGCATTTGCTGCACATGATATACAAGGTCTCTATCAATGTTGTTCTCAAAATTGGTTGTGACCTTTGTACTAATTGTTGCTTGATAAACATCACTGCCATCTACATCAACTACAGTTTCAGGTTTAATGTTTATTTTATTAAATGTAAGATTGTTTTCGAAGAATTTCTCCTGAAATACATAACGCATGTAAAGAGACACATAAGACATCAACTGTTCTAAATCAACAACACTTTTTGCCATAATATGTATATTTATGTTAAGTGTAAGAATACCACCATAACGATAATAAACTTTTCCATTTTCTTCTACTTCAGAAAGAAACTCATCTCCAAGAAACGAAATGCCAGCATCTCCACCTTCAGATTCAACTATCAATGCTGGAAGTTTATCCACTCGTTTTGGAAAGTTTCTATAAATATGAATTTGAGTTTTTTCACTGTTATCAGAATATCTATATCTTAATGGTGTACTTTCATGACCAAACCCAACTCTTAAAGCATCAACAAAAGCCTTTTTAATGCCGAAAAAATACAAATATGTAAGGCTCCTTAATTCTAAAGGAGTACGACCTGCCTGTACAACTGGCTTAATTGTTTCTACTGGTCCTTGTACCATCATAGCTCCTATTGTTCTCTTTTATTTATTAAATATGAAAAAATAACTATGGTAAATATGGCAAGTATCCAGGTGGCGTTGGAACTACGATTGGGGCTATAGGACTCCCAGGAGTAGTACTTAAAGCCTGAACAACTTGTGTTTGTTGCCACTGCGACCAAGTAAGACTTATGCCTTCCGCTATAGCTTTTATCATCTTTTGTTGCTCTGGTGTAAGTTCTGTTGTTGGAACTGGAACCCCACTGTTATTAAATACATATTTCACCAAACCATTAGCAATAAAAGCTGCTTCTATATTTGCTGCAATTACATTAGCTGTTGGAGCTGGCATATAAATCCTCCTTTTTATTCGGTAATGGACACCATATTGGAATCTCAACTGCCATAACATTATCTTTTGTTATAACTTTCTTAAAAGGTGGTGCTAACATAAACTTTGGATGATGACAGCATAACTCTTTCATTTCTTTTCTTATATATACACAACTTTGACATCCAGTAAGTACTTTAGCAATGTAAAGCCATTTTTTATGTGGAGTAATAGTGCCCTTGGTTTCTATCTCTTGTGACTCCATGTCTACCCTTCTCCTTCCATCTTTTAAAGCCAGGATATTTATTATAATATAAAGTTGGTTTCATTATTCTTGGAGGATTTTGCCAGAAAACTTTATCTCTTTGTGGAGATAAATTTATGCCTGGAGAAAGCTCACTCACAATCTCTTCGTCTGTTTTTCCATCAAGCAATAATTTTCGAATTTGGGTTTTTAGCATCGGCTTCCTTCTTCGCTTTTTTTTCTTTGTCTTTCTTTCTAAAATATAATGCAAGGACTATTAATCCTATGTTAAACAATATAGCTCCAACTTTACCACTGTTAATAAGAAAATCTTGTATTGTCATTCCAACATTTGATGTAGATGCCACAACTGCCCCAACTGTTTCATCAAGCTCATTACCAACAATATTAGATGAAGATTCCAACATTGCAAGCTTTGGTTTGTGCATAGTTCCATAAGTTATCCACCCAAGATTTGCTAATGTGACGAGCACAGTGACAATAATTGTAATAAGATATTTAAAGTTATCTAAATAAACTTTAATAACTTCACCAATCATTTTAGCATTCTTTATCTTCTCTCTCTGAATCTTAATTTTTTCTTTTTCTTTATAAAGTTTTATATCACTTGACATTGCCACCATCTCCTTTCGACTTAACATCTTTTTTATCAACAAACCAACTCTTATTGTCGTAAAATACTAAGAACTTTTTTTGATGTTTTTCTTGAACTTTACATTCTGCTTCTTTTGGCAATACATCCCCGGTTATTCTGCTGACTATATTTTTTTTAATTATTACTTTCATTTATAAAACGCCCTTTTAACCGTGTCACTTGCTATCATTGCCGTAACTGAACTCATTGGCTTTTCTGACTTTTTTTGTGCTATAACAACTCCAATAATAACTCCAACAATTAATCCACAGATGAAATATAACATCACGCCACTCCATTTAATTTTTGTAGTTGCTTTCCAACACGATTTACCCATCCTCTAAAAAAAGTTTCTTGTGTTGAGTCAGCCTCTACTATTTTTACATACCGTTCAAATTGTAGTCCTATTACAACTTTCGCCGTATATAGTGTGTCAGCAGGGGAAAGACTATTAATTATTGACATTGTTTTTGAGCCCATTACCCCATCTACTATCATATCAAGCCAGCTAATAGCATTTCTATTCAAAAGATTCAACGTTCTTTGAACAGCCCTGCATGCAGTCCCAGTACCACAATTCACTCCAAAATCAAATAAAATCTCTGCAAGCATTTGACTATTCATCTGATCGAGCTTCAAAACATCCCAATAATCTTCTTTATAAATCTGCTTTACAAAATCCAAAGTTAAATCTTTCATTTCTCCTTTGTAGCCATGTTCTCTTGCTTTTTTAATTGTGATTCCAAAATTCGTTTCCCCACCTTTGTCAGTAGGATTATTTACATATCCACCTTCTACATTAAGAACTTTAGGAATTGCCAGCTCGAAGTTAGCCATGTTTGTTCTCCTTAATTGTTTTAATACATTTATCCATATCATTATATATTTCATCTTCCCAAAATCTTATAACTTTATACCCAAGCTCTTTTAATTTGTTGTTTCTATATTCATCTTTCTTTTTTTGTTTTGGTAAATTATGCCAATAGTTTCCATCCACTTCAATTATTATGTTGTGCTCTGGCAAACAGAAGTCACAGAACCCTACGTCCTTTACATAATGCTGTTTGATTACCAAATAACATTCTTTGAGTAAGGCTTCGTACATTATAATTTCTGGCTTTGTATCAAATAATTTTGGTTTACCATTTAAAAAGTTTTGAGCTATTTTTTTTGCAAAATCTGGATTTTTAAGTTTTTCTTTCATTGCATTTGAAAGTTTTCTTTTTGTATCTAACGACCTATGTTTTCCAAACCAATATTTTGTAGGTTTTTTTTCTTTAGCTAATCTCATTTTATTTTTAGTATCTTCACTATGCCTTTTACCATAAAATGGATTTTCTTTTCCTATCATTTTTTTTCTAAATGGATAAAATTTTAATTTAGCATCTTCCGACCATTTCCAATGCTTTCCTTTGGAGTTCTTAGTAATTTCAGAAATTTTTGATAATTTTTCTATAGTTTTTAAACTTCTTACATATACTCCACTTGGCATTAGAAGTTGCTCCTTCCTTGAGGGTTATATCTTGAATCTGCTGTCTTGGCCAAAGCCGCGTTTATTGTGTCAACAGAAACAATTCTTCTTATATCCATCAAATGTATCAAATCAAACTTAATGTCCTGTCTTGTCGCAACATCTCTTGGAGCACTAACTTTCACTTCTTTTACCTCATATCGTTCGCCATCAAGTCTTCTTACTATCATATCCCCAACCCTTAAAATTGGATCTGGGACCGTCCATCCATCGTATGTCTGGGATACCTTCAATCCAGCCAAAGTACCTTTAAAATCTTTTGCTGGCATCATATTAAATCTTATGGTCATTTTTATAGGAGGATAATATCCTCCAACAATGCCAGTCCCAAAACAAAGATTACATCTATCACTTCCACGAAAGTCAGCATTAGCATCACTTTTATCTGTACAAGCGCATGGTATGCCAAATGGACTATCACTGCCCCATCTTCTCATATATACATCGCAAGTTGTACCATCATTTTCGAGAACAAATTTTACCTCAGCTGGAATAAGTTCAGTAATAACATACTTCATTGAGCTATTTATGTTATCAGTCTCTGGAAATACAAAACTTGGAGTAATAGGACTTTCAGTCTCTTCCATAAAATTTCTTTTGCTTACATCATAGAATGTTTCACCGCTTTCGTTTATAAAAGTCTCAACCCCACCAACGACCTTCGATACCCAAAAATAAAAGTGCATGTTTTGTGGATATATTGGCAATTTGAATTTCAGTTGATTTGTTGTTATTCGGTCACGATTAACTTTATACCTATATAATGGGAACATACTAAAATAAACATTATAGCTATCAGCATTTGGTTCTGCATCCCATTCGATAGTCACAATATCAAAAGCACCAATATAAACTCCACCCCACATTGGGTCGAAATATTCTTGTTTGTCATCATCTTGTATTGATGTCCTATCAATTTTCTTTATTGCCATTATTTACTCCCATTATCTGCACTGCTTTTGCCATAATGGTCTCCTATGACATTACCTGTACAAAAAGCAGTGAACACTGCTGTGATAGCAAAAACTACACCACCAAATGCTTGTGTTGCTAAATTATCTGGAAGTTTATAAAGACACCATATGCCCATTATTCCAAGGACAAGAATACTGAACAAACATGCAAAGAACTTTTTTGATGAAAGATTTTTTAAAATTATTTCTACAAAACTCATATCTTCCCTCCTACATCACTAAATACATTATTTTATATTTTTCTTCTTTTCTTCTTCGAGCCCTTCTTGAAGCATTTTGATAGCAGTTTTTACTTTATGATTTTTTACAAATGGAGCCAAAAGATTGATTAAACCTCTAAGCATTGGGGCATTAAGAACGTTCTCCACAAACCCAGCTGCCAAACATGTTTTTGCTGTTATAACTCGATGCTTTGAAAATTGTTGAGCTAACTCTTTTTCAGCACCTTCGAGATAAGATACAATAGCTTTGACTTTGTTTTCATCCATAAAATACTCCTATAAAATTAAAAACTCATTCCAAAAGTTGCTCTTACAAATTGCCCTAATTGATTTTGATAACGTGGACTTCCAAGAACTATCATGTTCCTTGACCATAAGTAATTTTTAATGTTAATAACTTGTTCTTTATAAAGCTTCAACATGTTCTCGTAACTTCTATTTAACTTCTCCACTCTATCAAATGCGATTGAAAACCCATTATCAGTGTATGATACATCGTTAAGTGTCCATTTCATTTGCATAAATAAAGCAGTAAATGCATTAACTCCCAAAACTAATGTTTGGTCCATTCCAGCTGGAAAATTTTTTACTGTCCACCCAGTTACTGGTTGTGTCCAATTCATATCATTAATTACAAGGTCAACATATGAAAGAATTCGTCTATTCATTGCTATATCATCAATGTCACCAAAAGCCTCTTTATTCAAAAAAGGCTTTGGCAGAACATTTCTTACAGCCTGAAGAATTCTTATTTCAGTTGCTGTTAGACCTGTTTCTGGAACTGGTTGTTCTGCTGGTATAGGCATTTAAAAGCTCCTTAACTGCCTGAAATGACTTCATCACCTTGAATAACATCAAGTTTAACTTCAGCTGGAAGCTCATTGGTGACAACAACTTCGTTTATTGTACTACCACATATTGTAAATTGTCCATTCACCGGTATAGCATTAACACTTCCATTAATGTTTACTTTAACTGGTGCATAGCTATAAAGAGAAATATATTCAATTGTGTCACTTATTAAGTCAAGAGTTTTTGAAACTGGAGTGTAAGGACCAGGCGAAACTCCTGTTGCAGCATTAATATGAATTACATCTTGTCTGGAGTTGTTATAATTAAGAACTGGCTCTTTCTTCAAATATCCTATTCTGACATTATTCTCGTCAAAAATCTCAACCATCGATGTATTGATTATTTGATTTGCCATAATATCCTCCTTATTTTACAACTTCAGCAGATATTGATACAAAGTGGTTTCCAGCGCTCCCACCTTCAAGCTCAACTTCAAATATTGAACCAATTGGAATTGGAATTTTTGTTGAAAATATCTGCCCACTTGTCGTATCAGACCTATATGCGTATCTACGAATTGCTACCCCATCTATTTTCACAAGAACATCTCCAGCTGCGTACCCACCGACCACAATTTCAGTTAAATAAATGAAGTTCACAAATGTTGTATTTACTACATCATTCCCAACTGCTGTATTAGCAAGCCAAGATTTAAAATAGTATTTGTTGCCATATATCCATCCATCTCTATCAACCATAACTTCCTGGGCAGCTGGTTTTGCAGTTAAAGTAAGTGTAGCACTTACGTAAGCAGGAAATGCATTAATTTCTTTTGCCCAAACATAAAATACTTTTGAGTATGGGTTATTTGGAAAGTTAACGGTGATTGTCACTGTTTTTGCATCAATCAATGAGTTCATTGAAGAAGTGTTTACAGTGTTGCCATCGTTCGTAATAACAGCAAAATTTGAAGTACCACCAACACGTCTTGGAATTGCTATGGTATATTTTGTATTATCTATCGATATAAGCCTCAAATCAAAATCAGCAGCATATACTGCCATAGATGTCGTTAACATTGTAATCATTAATATAAACTTTTTCATTTGTCCTGCCTCCTTTTCTTATATTAAATATGTAATAATAACTATCTCCAAAGCCATTGAAACAATAAATTAAAATTTGTTGGTTGTAGTATTGCATCTGGAGTTGGTATTGAAGTTATTGTTAGCGTCACTGTGGGTGTTGCCGTAGGAGTTATAGTAGAAGTAATAGTTTGAGTTATAGTTTGAGTTATAGTAGAAGTAATAGTTCTAGTTATAGTCGGAGTAGCTGTTCTAGTAATAGTTGGAGTCACTGTTTGAGTAATAGTAGGAGTAGCTGTTCTAGTAATAGTTGGAGTAGCTGTTCTAGTAATAGTTGGAGTCACTGTTTGAGTAATAGTAGGAGTAG
>Ga0209381_1000456_pt1 | contig 99698 bp, 74 predicted proteins | sample DewCreD2012metaG_FD_184111 | JGI IMG/M metagenome (GOLD analysis project Ga0209381, IMG submission 184111) | Hot spring sediment bacterial and archeal communities from British Columbia, Canada, to study Microbial Dark Matter (Phase II) - Dewar... ... | reverse complement strand
ACCGCTCCAAATCTATTTCCCGAATTAAAACCCTACGTCCGACCCGACTAATTGGCAGTTTTCCACTCTTTATCCAGTTGTGAAGCGTTGGAAGTGAAATTTTCAGCTTGTTCGAAGCCTCTTTTCGAGATAAGTAATTTGTTTTATCGGATTCGATAACCCGGGTTTCTTTGATTTTTTCCAGCTTGCTTAATAACCGCCCTTCGAGTTCCGTGAAAAGATTTCGTAATGCTTCGTCAGGTAATGTTAGTTCAACTTTCATTTGTTTTTTTCCCTAAATGTTAAAAAATCACATTCAAAAAAACAAAATGAAATAAGTAAGGTGTTATTACTAATTTTCTTACTTATCGAATACTGATTAGTTAAGGGTTTCGGGGGATTGAGTAAGTTTATCGTAAGTGCGAAATAAGTTATAGTTAGTTTTTGGTAAGTTTAAGGTTGAATTTTTACAAAGGTTCAAAGGTTCATCACATATATATAGGTTGAACCTTGAACCTTGAATCTTAAAAATCGATTTAGTGTAATTAGTGTAACGAATTTAGTGTAATTTTTCCACTTTCCACTACACTAAAATACCCAATTCTTTTAGAATCAATCTTAATTCGTCGGTAAGATTTGTGTCTTGTGGATTTTTACCTTCGGTTTTAATTGTAGTTTTAAGACTTTCGAAGTTAATATTCTTGAATCTTTTCGAATTTTCCATTAGTGTAACGATTGATTGAGAGTTTGAACCTTGAATAGCCGATAAGGATTTTGCAATATCAACAAGTTTGGTTTTTTCTAAACGATAATAATCATTTCCCTTCTTTTCGAAGAAGTGAAATTGCTCCGGTGATTCATACTTTTCGATATCATATATGTCCTTTAATAAATAATCAATATCATTTCTAAATGAATCTTTGAATTCCTCCCTTTCAACAGAAAGTCTGATGTCTTTTTTTAATTGACTTAGATATTTCTTTGCTTCATAATTAGTTAGTATTTTTAAAGTATAACGTTGTATTATTGTAAAATTGTAATTGAATGTGGGGATTTTATTTTTAACCAATTGTTCAAGTCCAGAGTAAAGATCATACAAAATGTTTATAAAGGAATTATCGTTATTAAAACTTTTGACTAATAAAGACCCACGAAAAGGTATTGATATTAGGCTTACTAACAAGTTACTATTTGTTATTAAGAAAACCTGATCTAAAAAATAATTTACTGTTTGAAGAAACTCAAAAGAATGTGAAGAATTATCCCATCTCTCAAAAAAATAATATAACAATACTAAAGTTTCTATGAATATGTTTAAAATATTTGTTTTATCAGAACCATCCTGTCTATTTTGTATATTGGCAATATTGGTCGGATAATCATGTAAGAAGTTGTCAATATCTTCAAATTTAAAATTTTGATTAATGTAATTAATTAAATTTTCAAAATAAATAACGTAACATTCCTCTTTATCTGAGTCGAAGTCAATCGAAAGGACTCTATCTTCGATCATATCATCAGGTTTATGTAATCTAACCATATCAAGTTCTGACAAATGATCAATCATAAAAGTGTTTCTTTTAGCTTGGTCATTAATATTCATAAATTTACGATAAATCTCCCTTTGCTTAACGAAAGACTTTGGAAACTCTACTAACTCATTTAATGGTTTGTAGTTACTTCCGTCTGGAAGTTTTATATTGAAATACGTTCCTTGAAAGTATAGGTAAATTTTTTCGGGATGATTATTCATATTAATTAAGATTAAAATAAATAAAGAATAGATAAAATTGTATATATTACTGTATATATCATTTTCTCAGAACCGCTTAAACACTGTATAATACGAAGATTTCTTGTGCTCGGAGTGGGACTCGAACCCACACGGGATATACTCCCACAGGATTTTAAGTCCTGTGCGTCTACCTGTTCCGCCATCCGAGCTTTTTACAAAAATAATGCATTTTTTTGTTTTTTTAAACTTTTTTTTTCTTCTTTGTTTTTTCTCTGTAACAATTTTTATTAAGTTACGTTATAGCTTTAAGGAGGTTGTTATGAAAAAGTATCAAAAAATATTTTCGATTATTTTAACAGCGTCATTTTTGACGTTTGCTTGTTCTACTGTTGATTCTTCGAAGGAGGATTATTTTGGGTTTAATAATAATCCTAAGATATCTCAGGGCGGTAAAAATGATAATTATGCAAAATCTGGCAGGAATGAAAATAGTAAATGGGTGAATCCGCTTTCAGATGATTATGATGACAGAAATGACGGATATGTTGATCATAATCTATCATACAGATATTTCAATCTACGTCCTCATTTTGTAACAGTGGTTGTTCCATGGTGGGATTACTACTATGGTTGGGGTCCATATTTCTGGAATGCTCATTATCTCAACTATCATAATTATTACTGGGATTGGTACTGGACAATGAATTTCTATAGATGCAACTACTACCCTTTGTATGATTATTATTATACTTATTCTCCATGGCATTGGCACAGAAGACATTATTATGACTGGTGGTATTTTAATAATCATTATGCTGATAAACCCTCCACACCGAAAAAAGAAAAGACATATCGCGATTGGGGTGCCTCTCGAGGCTCTACAACAATAGGCGATGCCTCGGACTTTGATCAATCCAACTCGAATTCACCGAGAAGCAGGTCGAGAATTGATTATGGATCTTCAACAAATAATGAAGGTGTAAGAGAAAAAGTTAAATCAAATGATAATCAAACCAATAAACCTTCGAACGAGGATAGAAATTTCAGAACTCCTTCAAGGAATAGTAACAGAGAAGTGATAGAAAATAACAATACCGGAGGCACTTGGAATCGCTCGGGTGAGTCAAGTGGACAGAGCTCAGGAAGATCAACCGGAAGTGGCTCTGGTTCAGGTTCCTCTGGGTCTTCAGGTTCGTCAGGATCTTCTGGTTCCTCGGGTTCATCAGGCTCTGGCTCAAATTCAAATACTGAAAGAAGTACAACAAGACCAAGATAAATATGAAAAGAAATTATTTAATAATACTGCTTGTTTTGTTATTCTCACAAGCAGTAAAATCCCAATTTATTGAAGATGCGTTGAGATTCTCATCAGCCAATGGTTTCATATCGGCAAGAACTGCAGGCTTGAACATTGCTTATCAAGGTGTATCCGATGATATGTCTGCATTGCTTTTCAACCCAGCTGGTTTATCATTAATTGCAAAAAGTGAAATGGGATTGGGTTTAGGTTTCACCCGAAATAATTCTAAAACGAATTACTTAGGCAAAATCAATGAATTCAATTCTAATGATGCTTTTATAACAAGTTTTGGAGTTGTGGCTCCTTTCATCACCAAGCAGGGGAATGCCGCTGTTGGAATAGCTTATTTTCAGGACAATAATTACAAAGATAATTATGAATATCAGGCAATAAATCCAAAATCAACAATGATTGATTATTATTCTAGATATGGCACAAGGAAAAAAGAGGACAACTATACTTATCACCTTTGGCTTGCGAATGAGAATTTATATACACCTCTAAAAGATAGTCTTGAGCAATATGCTTTTGTTCAGGAATCTGGTGGATTGCACAATGTTACCGGTGGGGCAGCTTTTGATTTGACAAAGGAGGTTTCCGTAGGCTTTTCAATTAGCGGAAAGTGGGGAACATACAAATACAATCGAGATTACAGGGAATATGATATATTTAATAAATACAATTATTTTGACTCCGCAGGTTACACTAATCTCGATTTCAAACTGTTTAATCTTTCGCAGAATTTAACACAAAAGATTGCAGGGATCACTGGAGCAATAGGTATTCAGGCAAAAATTGAGGATTTCTTTAGATTTGGTGTCTCCATTAAATTTCCTACCTATTATGAGATTGATGAAAAATTCAGTGTTCTGGCAACAGCTGAATTTGATAATGGTTGGAAGCCGAACCGCTATGATCCCGATGAATTTGAAAATTCATATAAAGTAACCACACCTTTTGTTTATTCTGCGGGTTTATCATTGCATACTGCCGGATTAACCTTTATGGCAGGAGTTGAATATTCGGACGTAACTCAGCTTGAATTCAGTGATGCCCCAAAAGAGGTTCTCGATTTAAATAAGCAGATTGTTAGGGAACTTGTCGGACAGGTCAATTGGGGGGTTGGAGTTGAATATGACATTCCTATGACACCATTTGTTGTTAGGGGCAGTTTTGCTTCGAAAACTTCACCTTATTCGATTGATGTTGCAGGAGCATCAAAAAGCTTTCTGTCGCTCGGAGGGGGTATTTATTTAGCTCCTAATGTCAGATTGGATGCAGTGTTTCAATGGACATCACTGTCACAGCTAAGAACAAATTATGGTAATTCCGAAATAGGGGAACTATATAAATTGACTAATAATCCATTGAACCTTGGACTAAATATCACCTATAGGTATTAGCTCTTAGAAGCCACAAAAAATTAAAAATAAATAATTATCAGTTAATTTTTAAGATAAAATTACTGATGATAAGAATAATTATTTTGTTACTCCTGATTTTTATTTAAATTTGCAATTTTATCGGATTTTAATGAGCCAGAAAAAGGGCAATTTGAAGTTACTTGATAAAATTGAAAATGGGGTGAATAAATTACCTGATCCATTTTATCTTTTTATTATTCTTTCCTTTCTTGTTATTATAGCTTCATGGTTAGGATCTATTTTTCAAGTATCGGTAATTCATCCCGGGACTGGTCAAAGAATAAGTATTATTAATTTAGCCAATCAAGAAGGAATACGAAGAATGCTGACAGATGCTGTCAGGAATTTTATCGAATTTCCACCTTTGGGTTTAGTTTTGGTTACAATTCTTGGTGTAGGAGTTGCTGATAGGGTTGGACTGCTGAATGTAGGATTGACAGCAATAATTAAAATTGTACCAAAATGGGCGGCAACTGCGGTTCTTGTTTTCACATCTGTTTTGAGTCATATTATGGGGGATGCCTGTGTGATAATTATGCCGGCGGTAGGTGCTACACTTTTTGCCGGGCTGGGAAAACACCCGATTGCCGGTTTAGCTGCAGCTTTCACCGGTGCATGTGGTGGATTGAGTGCCAATGTTATTTTAACGGCAATAGACCCTTTACTTTCGGGGTTTACTGATTCGGCTGCTAAATTGCTTGATGGTTCTTACAATGTTTATCCGACTGCCAATTTTTATTTTATGTTTTTTTCGACTTTTATTGTAACCGCAATTGGCACTGTAATTACTCATAAAATTGTTGAGCCAAGGCTTGGAAAATGGGAACCAAAACATAAATTAAATAAAGATGACTATATAATAAAATCAATAGATAAAGACGAAAAGAGAGGATTGCTACTGTCAATAATTGCATTCTTAGTGCTTTTGGTATTATTACTAATAGCTATTATACCGGATAATGGATTATTAAGAGACGCGAACAATAGTTTGAAGCCATTTTATCAGAGCATTATTGTTCTGATTATGATTTTTTTCCTGATAATGGGTGTTGTTTTTGGATTAACATCAAAAAAATTAAAATCTGGAAATGATCTGGTAAAAATATTAGCTGAATCAATCGGATCAATGAGTTCTTATATAGTATTAGCTTTTGCTGCGGCACAGTTTCTTGCATATTTCAACTGGTCAAATCTTGGCTTGGTATTAGCAGTTAAAGGGGCAAATTTTTTAAAAGATATTGGATTTAGCGGAATTTGGCTAATGTTGAGTTTCATTCTATTTTCAATGTTTATTAATTTCTTTGTAACAAGTGCATCAGCAAAGTGGGCGGTTATTTCCCCTGTTTTTGTACCTATGATGATGATACTGGGATTTGCACCGGAAACTACACAGGCAGCTTTTCGAATAGCAGATTCTACAACAAACATTATAACACCATTGCTACCATATTTTCCAATTATATTAGTTTTAGCCAAAAAATATGATCCTTATATTACACTTGGAAAATTAATATCAACCTTATTTCCATATTCTTTGAGTCTGGCAATAGTATGGATCTTATTTTTCTTGATTTTTATCTTTTTTGAAATACCTCTTGGTCCTGAGACAAGGATTTTTTATTACATTTTCAAGTAAATATTATTTTAATAGTTAATCATTATATAGTTATATTATTTAGAAGTAATTGATTTATTTGTTGGTTAGAAATTATTATTTTAATGTCAAATCTTTATAAAAAATATTTTATGACGATAAAAAAAGATGAGTAATAAAATAATGAAATTTGCAATATGAAAATACGAACAATCATAATATCGTTGATATTATTGTTTCTCAGCATAAATGGAATGCTAAGCCAAACAAGACAACTAATTTTTGACTTTAATGTAATTATTGGCAAACCAAAAAATCTTTTAGGGGTGAACGTAGGTCCGGGAGCTTCTATCAGGGGCTATCAGGAGTGTGGGATAAGTGAAATAAGAACACATGATTATTATGGTCCTTTCGATTATTGGGAATATACCAAAAATGCACTTGACACTGGAAAACAGTTCATAAAAAGTTCATTTAATCCTGAAGTTAGTTCCTCTTATAACTGGAAAAATACAGATTTAAAAATGGATTCAATTGTTCAAAATGGCTTCATTCCTTTTTTCAGGCTTGGTATTAGCTGGCCCAATAGTCCTGATGTTCCCATTTTCCCACCGATTGATGATAATAGTAAGACTTTTACAAAATTTGCTCAAATCTGCAAAAGAACTGTATTACATTATAATTATGGCTGGGACAACGGATTTAATTATAATATAAAATACTGGGAGGTTTGGAACGAGCCTGACTTCAAAGAAAAATTCTGGCTTGGAAAAAATGCTACACCTATAAATTATTTCAAAATGTATCAGACAGTTGCTGATACACTGAAACAAATTGATAAAGAACTAAAAATTGGCGGTCCCGGATTGGCTTATTATAGTATGATATTTAGCCAGAAGCCATTCAGGGAAGATTTTATAAAATACTGTAAGGAAAACAGTGTTCCACTTGATTTCTATTCTTTCCATTTGTATGATGTAAAAAATCCATTTGCTATCAAGGCTTATGGCGATACAATAAGAAAAATTTTAAACGAAAATGGATTTAATAAAGCTGAAATTTTTATAACAGAGATTCATCCAGACCTGAAAGGGACTGAATATAACAATACTGTCAAAGGGGCAAGCTGGATTGCATCTTCATTAATTTCGTGTAATTACTCACAAGTGGATAAATTTTTCTGGTATAGAGGCACGAAATTAGGTCCCCTCGTTGATGATGATCAAAAAAATGAAGCTAAATTATTCTGGAATGGTTATGCTTACAAAGCTTACTCAGATTTTTATAAATCCGTGAGTTTTCTGGTGAAAACAGAAGGTATTCTGGAAACAAATCGGGATTTTGATAAAGAGGTTAATAATCTTACAGCTATTGCTGGGTTTTCTGACTCAAAAGACACAGTTATAATACTCCTGAGTAATTTTAATTCTAATTATTCATATTTATCATTAAAATTACAAAATACCAAGCTAAGAGATGGCTTCGTTTTGGTTCAAAAATACAGAATTGGTGCTCCAAATGATAAACTTACGATGAAAATGGATACTTTAGAAATATCAAATGGCGAATTTAGTATTGATATCAAGAACACAAGAAGTCCGGAAGTTTATCTGGTGCGTTTGTTTAATATCGAAGTTGAGGTTAATTCAATAAAACAATATATGGACAGAGAAATTAAGTTCAATTTTAATCAATTCACAAATATTGCTACTCTCGAAACTGAAAATTCATTATCGGAGGTTAAAATATTAGACATTTTTGGGCGAACTTTAAAAACAATTGAAGAAGCCGGAGCTCATTCTATCAATATAACAATAGATTTGAATGATTTCACCCCGGGAATATATTTTATCAACCTAAAAAACCGATTATTCAAATTTTGTAAGATTTAGTATGAAATACAACTTTTTATATGATTTTTAATGAATTGGATAAAGTTAGGAACGATTAAAAAGGTATTTTTAAATACTTAAAAAATGTGTTACTTATGATAAAATTTTTTTGTTTAATAATTAAATATTATTATATTTGCAAAAAAATAATTTTTTTGAAAATTATTTTGGAGGAATAAATGGAAATTTACAATACTTTATCTTTCAGAGAGCGGTCTGAAAATAGAGGAGTAACTGTCATACAGAGAAAATTTAAAGGAACTTTTTTGCAACTTATGATGAAAATGCTATCCTTATTGCTATTATATTTTCTCTTATCACTAAACTTAATGGCTCAATCATGGGTATCTGAAGTTCAACAAGATGGAATAATCCTGAAAAAGGTTGTAAGTGATACATCTATAGCAACTGGTCAGCCATTCAGCTATACAATTTACTACACAATACCGGCAGGAGCACAAAACATAGTAATTACTGATGTTCTACCTACATCATTAGTATATTTAGGAATGAGTGTAAATAATGCTTGTGGAACCCCGATTATTTCAGCCCCACCAGTTAATTCTAACGGGGGTACTGTTAGTCTTAGCTGGGCTTCTATTCCAGGGGGGTGTTCGGGCTCAATGACAATAACAGTTGAATTTCCAAACGGTGTAACCTGCCCGGGAACAACAGTAAGAAACAGAGCTTGTATATCTCTAACATTAAATAATAAAAAATATGAATTTTGCACAAATTTTTTAAGTACAACAGCAATAGCAGTCAACCCATGGAAGATAAACAAGTATCCATTGGGGTTGGCGACAGTTGGTGGTAATTGTCCATGGGCAACTGGAAATGATACTGTTACCTATCAGATATGTGTTTATAAGAACGTTGGTACTACTGGTCAATTAAACTTAGTCAATGGTGTTGTAACTGAAGTATTACCTACCGGGGCTCAATTGGTTGGTTCTAATTGTGGTGCAACTCAAAGTGGTAATATAATAACATGGAATGTTGGCAATCTCAGTGCAAATCAAATGTATAATTCAGTCTGTTGTCAGATAAAAATTTATTATCCGCTTGCTCAATTTCCTTATGGCAGTACGATAACTAATACTGCTATATTAAGTGGGGGTTTAGGTTCACCACAACCTCCATGTTCAAACTTTACAGATAGTGCTAAAGCATGTGTGCAAAAATTGAATATTCAGAGTGCTACATTAAACAAGTGGGTTTATACAAATGGTCAACCGGGTTGTGCAGGGCAGTATCTAATATATATATGTAATAATGGAACAACTCCTCTAACATTTACTGCCGTTGACACATTGCCAACATCTCTTACAAACTATTCTATAAGCTCGGTGTGGCCCAATACAATAATATCAGCTTTAGGTATTGGAAATATATTAAATATAAGTGGGACACTACCACAAGGTCAATGTGCCTATGTTTATGTGAATTTTACAATACCGGGAACTGCAACAATAAATTCAACAATAACTAATTGTGTTTGGCTAACCTCGTTAACACCACCTCAAAGTGCTTGCAGATCATTTACAGTTAATGCTCCAAATGCTCAACCATGTCTATGGAAAGAAGTATGCAACAAACAAAATTCATATACACCCGGATCAGTCTTCAGGTATAGATTACGTATTCAAAATATAGGTGGATTGGCTTTGTCTGGAGTTACCCTGACCGATGTTCTCGATCCAAATCTTGAATATGTCGGAAATCCGTCATTTTATACAGCTAACACATGGAATATTCCTCAATGTAAGCCAAATCCAACTCCAAACGAGCAATGGAATGGTGTTTCTATATCATATAATAACATTTCAAATACTATTACAGCTTCATTACCAATTATTCCGGCAGTCTGCCAGAATATATTCTATACAAATTGCGGAATGTATGGCACAGCTGGAGTTCCATTTTATTATATTGAATTCGATGTTAAAGTGAAAGACACTTCTGCTCTGGGTAACATACCTAATAAATTTACCCTAAGTGGTGGAGTATTAGGCAATACAACAGAAAGTTCAAATACTGTCTATGTACTTGTTGACGGTGTAGTAGGATTTAATTTGCTAAAAGAGGTTAAGAAACCAAATGATCCAACATTTACTTCATCTTTGACTACTACTGCGGGATCGAATGTTATTTATAAACTGAAAATGAATTCTTTTGGAACGGCTGCTCTCACGCACATTACTTTTGCAGACTTGTTGCCATTAAATTCGACTCCAAATGATAGCAAAATATTACCAATGTGTTCAAACCGTGGCAGTCAGTTTAATGTTTCATTTAACAGCATCGTTGGCACACCTACCCCTTCAATTGTGTCATCATATAATAATTCAGCAACTTTATTAGCCAATGTTAGTAATTTGAACCCAACGGGTTCGCCAGGTCCATCATTCTCAATTAGTTGTGGTTCTGCAGGAACCTGGAATACAGGATTATCAGCAGGTAATAAGAACATAGCTACTTACTTTGGACCAGTTGCCGTTGGAACGTCTGGGGCTGAAGTTCAGTTCTCAGCAACTATTGATCAGCAAGCTAAACCAAAGGATATAGCTTGTAATACCTTTGCTGCAAGTGGTTGGACTAAACATCTGATTCAAAGCTCGATTCTCAGCCATCAAAAAGCTGGTGAATTAGAATCTGTACCAGCTTGTGTTAAAATTGATACTCTTACTACTGAACCACAAGAATGTATCAAGGTGTTGAGGGGACAGGTCCTTTGTATAGGTAAAGATCCCTCCACAGGTTACTACAAATACTCAATCAGTGTTACAGCAACAAGTTGTGTGCCATCAACATTACTTATTTCCTCACTTGATGGAACTTTTTCACCGACATCATTTACTCTTACGAGTTCGCCATGGACGATTAATGCTAATTTTATTCATACATCATCGAATAACCCAATTACTATTTACTATACATTATTGTGCAATGGACTTGTCTGCAGAGATAGTGTTAAGTTAGATTTGCCACCCTGTGATGGTCAAGAGCCTTCTGATGATTGTTGCAAAAAATTCATTCATATAATAAAAGATCCAAAATTAACATGGCATAGTGGAACAGGTTTTGTTGGTCTTAATGCTCCAATGGTCGCTGGTCCAACACCAATAAAAAGATTTTCAGCCACTATTGTCAGTGCCCAGCTTAGAAAGGTCTGTGGACAAACAGTTTCACCATGGCAAAGAATTTATGGAGACATAACGGGGGGTTCTGTAGTTGTTTCACCCGGTCCTGGACCACAGCTGTTAAGCATTTACAGTCGTGAAGCGGTGTGGGGACCATCTACTCCCTGTGTTGATTGGAATAAAAATGCTTTGCTTGATCTTAAAATGATTTTCCCGCCATTTTCTGGTGGAAAAAATTGCAGAGATACTTTGCGTTTTGCAATTAGGTATAGTTTCACTGACTGCGAATGTATAACATGTGATACAGTGATTTATTATACTATAGTCAGAAAATTTACGATAACACCATGGGATGTTGATATTAACTTGGGCTTTGGTAAAACCACTTCATCAAATTCTAAAGATGGGGATGAATTACAAGCTGATAAGCCGACTAAAACATCTCTAATAATGAATGATATTAATACAGGATCATTATGGGTCATTAATCCTGATGATCCGGAGAATAATATTATTATCAAGGGTATTGAGGTTACATCATCTGAAGTTCCTTTAATATCAATCACAAATGGTTCAATTGATGGCATAGTAGAAGGTGATTATTCTTATGTTCTTGCGAATGTAGCCTCTGGTGAATCCGCCGAAATTAAATTGAAGTTCAATAATAATAATAAGATTAATCAATTCAAGATTTTTGTAAAGTTTATTTATGTGCTTAAAGGTAGTGACGAATTGATTTATTCTGATCCGGTTCCGTTCCTTGCAAGAGTTCCCGGTGTTAAAGGTGATGAAATGGGTGTTGATAAAAAGACACGCCCCGGAAATGTCCGAACTTATGCAATTTATTTACACAACAGAAATGAGTATCGGGAAAACATTGCTGCTTTTACATTAAAACCTGATAATAACACAAATATAATTGCAATTGGTCCTCCTAATTCAAAAGATAACGAATTGCTTTTACTTCCTGTTCTGCAAGACGATGGTTCATATTATATTGTTCTTCCTTTTGAAGGCAGTAATGTTATGTCTTCTGTTCTACCATCCGGACAAGATTTTCAACCGATATTTATAACTGTTTCGGGGCAAGGGCTGGATAAAACAATTATCAACTTCCGAACCCTTGATCAGCATGGAAATGAAATATCTAATGGTTCGGCTGAATTAACAGATCCACTTTCGAGTGTAATAGATAATTATGATGTTAGTGATAATTTATCTTTAATAGTGTCTCCAAATCCGGCAAACAACAACATAAGTTTATCTTTCTCTCTCAAAGAACCATTAACTAATGTTTCTTTGTATGTAAGAGATTTGCATGGCAGAATTGTGAAAACTTTGTATCAGGATTATCACTTTGATCCGGGGACTCATATATTATCATTCGACCTGAATGAAATTGCATCTGGATTTTATCTGATTGAATTAAATTCTAATAAATTAATTAAAAATAAGGGTTTCATAATTTCAAAGTGATTTTTCTTCGATAAACAATTTACCAACCACGCTGATATTGTGATCGGCGTGGTTTTTCTTTAAACAACTTTGACAACTACAACAGTCATATCATCGAATTGGTTGTTGTCACCTGAAAAATCTTGGACAGACTTGATAATGTGATCTCTTATCTTGCTGGCTTTGAGAGACTTTGAGTCAATCAGCAAAGAAGTTAAATTATCTTCCCCAAATTCAAGATCGTTTTGATTTCTGGCTTCGACAATTCCATCAGTAATAAAAAGGAATATGTCCCCTTGCCTGAATTGAAATCTTGTTTCCTCAAGGAAGTTGTCAAATAGTTCATTTTTGCCTAAACCAAGAACCATGCCTTTTCCAGTAATTTTTTCGACAGAGTTAATCTCTGAATTGTAATAATAAAGTGGGCTATGACCAGCTCTTGCCATAACAATGCTTCTACTTTCGATAGATATATGTGCACTCATTGCAGATATAAAAAAATTCTTTTCAAGATATTTGCTCATTAAATGATTGGTTTTTTCAAGTAATTTTTTAGGTGTATGATCAAATTCGTTCAATGTTCTAATTATGCCCTGAACCTTAGACATATAAAGGGCAGCAGAAGTTCCTTTTCCGCTCACATCTCCAATGATTACAGTAACTTCATTAGCTTTTCCATTCAAAAAGTCGTAAAAATCTCCTCCGACCTCCAATGCAGGAAGTGATATACCTGAAATATCAAGCCCTTCAATGTTTGGGATGGAATTGGGAAGCGATGCCAATTGTATCTTTCGTGCAATTTCCAATTCGTGCTTGATTCTGTCCTGAATAGCAAGATCTTCATACAAAAATGCGTTTTCTATGGCTATGAACATCTGACCAGCAATTGAAGTAAGGAACTGAATATCCTCTTGATTTAGAGACTCCTCTGACAGCTTTTCTCCAACAAGAAGTGAACCGATAATCTCCCCCTTGGATTTGATAGGTATAAGAAAGCGGAATCCAATATCTTTGAATATGCTTTTCATCTCTTGTGGCAGATAATCAATTCTTATGCCCCTGTCCAAACTTCTGATATTGTTGATTATATCATTTCCCCATAAGTTGCAAAACTCCATAAACCTTTCATCATCGAAGCCGTAATGTTCGAGTCCACAAACTTTCTCATCCTTCCTGAAGAATATTATACCGACACTCTTCAATTTGAACTGCTGTTTAAGTTTGTTTACAAGCCCTATAGCCAGATCCTTTATTGATAAATTTGAAGTTAAAATATCATAAAGTTCGTTGGCAGCCCTACGGTAATCGAACCGTGTTTTAAAATAACGCTTGTCCAGATAGTTTTTTACGTACTTGTTCAATTTCCACAATATAAAAAAAGCTATTGCTGACAGTATTAATATGGTAAGCTTTTCATAAGTGGATTGAAGAGATGGATTAAGTGGTTTGTCAATAATTTCAATACCAGACTTAGTCAGATGAATGTTTGGAAATTCATATTGGTTTGTTGATATGAGCAAAATAAAAGTTATCAAAATTGATATCAAAAAAATTCGCCATAAACCAATAATAATCGAATGCCTTATATTAAGCCTTATTCTTAAATTCAGATCCAATAAGTTATATCTGCCAATAGTATAAACCAAAGCAAGTAAAATAAATATATATGATATCAAATGGGTTATAAACAAAGGCGGAGAGCCAAAATAAAGTATGGATATTTGGGAATAAACAAATGAGGCAAGCAATATTAATAGTGATATTTTTAATGGCAGGAAGATATTGCCTCTTTCTTTGGGCAGCTTTTTTTTGAATATAAAAAAGATTACAAATTTATATGCTATTAAACCAATGCTAACAAATACCGAAAGGTTTATTGCCTGATTTATTATCATTATGGTAGGGAAGAAAAGGTAAACAATTGATAATGCTACAAAGTTCAGAATCCCTATTGTATATGGAACAATAATTATCCATTTTCTTTCGATATAAACTGGTTTCTCAAAAGGAAAATAGTTTAGGGTATGGATAATAATCGGTACAGCAAATGACAGATTAAAACTAAAGAGTAAGAAGTCAAGAATAGAAAAAAAATCCTTGTCCAGTAGGTATCTTTTAAAAGTATATAAGCCATTGGCAATTAAATATCCCACCATCATCAAAGATAAACCAATAAAAAATAGCTGCCTTGATCTGTGGTTTATTGAATGAAATAAAAAAACCAAGAACGATATAAGCAAGACCAGTTATAATTATTAACAGGTATTCAAAATTCACTCCATATTTGGCTAAAAAAACTTTAATTTCAATTTCTTTGCCATCTCTTATTATATTATAATCAAGTGTTTTGCCAATTTCACCATCTCTAATGATTTTATCAGCATCCATACTATTAGAGAATTTTCGGTTGTTAATTGAAGTGATGATATCCCCGACTTTCAATCCTGCACGATCGGAGGCACCATCCTTATGAATAAACCTGATAATAACCGCGGAGTCTATTAATCTAACCTTTGATAAATCAAAATCTTTTTTGTTAACATTATATTTCGCCAATTTGAATTTTTTTATATCAAGAATAGTAAACTCAAGAAGTTCACCATTTGAATTTTTAATAATAGATTCAAAATGAGATAAATTATCGGGTAATACCTCATTAACCCTAATGATTAAATTAAAAGCAGGTATAAACTTTGGTTCGGAAGTGTCATTATTGTTGACAGATTCAGCGTTAACATCCTGAGTTAAATAGTAAGCTGAAGGTAAGTCCATCCATTGATTCTCATCGGTAGTAGATGAAGAAATTCTGATGAAAGAGATGATAATGATAGATAAGATAAAAACAAAAAAAAGAGTTATAAATATTCTCTCCTTTAGAATTCCGTTATTTGCTTTCATAATAATCTCATTTATTTGATTTACAATTTTAATACGAAATCTGAGGAATAGTGTTTCATTAACTTATAATGAAAGAAAAATATAAGTTATAAAAAAATAATGAAACAAGAAAAAAGTGGATTGATTATAATTTTTCCTGATAGTAGGATTATTTTATTTCTGAAAATTTGAAATAGTGTTGGACTTTTTATATGATTCAGAAATCAGATATATCCAACATTAAAAACTTGTAAAGATTAAAAATTTGATATTTTCCTGAAATGACTTCCTTAACCGAATACTTACTCGTTACTATTCTAATTGTAATTCAAATAATTTCGTTTTCATAACCAAGAATATGAAATATTAAATATGTCAAACGAAAAAAAAAGAAGAAATTTTGGTTTTTATTGAATTTAACCGTTATTTAATCGTATGGATACTTAAACATGTCTTCTTTTTATTATTACATAAGGAGAAATTAATAAAACTTTAAGTGTCAATGATACAACTACATACATTAATAGAACATTTATTTTTTTTTAATATTATTTTTTTTAAATTTGAAAATATTTACAAAATTTTAAAATGATGTTAATTGAATAACTAAATATTTTATGAGAGTATATATATGGCAGTATAAAAAGTGTTTTTTTTGTAAATATCAATTTATTTAATATTAATTAAGATTAAGATAAAAGAGTAATTCTTTCTTTCAATTATTTTAAGTTATGTTTATTAAACTATCAATAAAAAAAAATTAGATTTTTAAAAACTTTTTAAGAGGTAGTAAATGAAATTTAAAACTATAATGATTTTATTATTGTTTTCTTTTTTAATTGAATCTTGCGCCGGTCCAGGTTATGGAGCTATTATTACAGCTTCTAAATCAGCAGGTAATTATCAAGTCAATATACCTCAAAATAATGATGTCAAAATGATTAAAAAAGGTAATAGTTCTGTAGTTACAATTTTTTGGTTATTCTCGTTTGGCGATGCAAGTATATCAACTGCTATGAAAAACGGTAATATTGACAAATTACATCATGTTGACAACCAAGTCTTTTCTTTTCTTGGTTTAATACATATTTATACTATTCATGTTTATGGAGAATAAATCTGAGGGAGTATGTCCTGTTATTGATAGTAATAAAAATACACTGGTTTCTACATTTTTGTATTAGTCGATAGAATAGCTTAATTTTTATTTAGTAACAATTACTTTTGTGGGAACTACTTTCAATTTTATTATTTACCAGTCATTGACTTAGAATTATGATAAGACCGATTGTTAAACTAAAATCAAGTAAAAGTTTACTTGTATCAAAATTTGTTTTAAGTGGACAATTCAAGATGTTGAACATTTTTGAGATTTAAAAGAGTTCTAATTAAGTAGTTGTAATCAAATTTGTTTTTCATACAAATACTTAATATCTCTATATCCTAACATTTACAATAAATACACACAGAAAATACTTACGTTCAATCCCTACACTCAATTGATGTAATCTTACATACAAATCAGTTTAATTTGCATTTTTTTGAAATGCAAGGATTAAGCTGTGGCAAAGAACTTTCAATCTTTGTTTTTCCATCGAGATGAATTTATTAGTATGAGATTCAACTTTATTTTTTTCTTAGCTTGTTTGATGCTAAAGCTTTTTTAATAATTTGGGCTATTTTCTTATTGTAAGCTATTAGTATATTTAACTTAAGAAAAAAAAAGTACCGGAGGAGGGATTTGAACCCCCGACACCTGGATTATGATTCCAGTGCTCTAACCAACTGAGCTACTCCGGCAAAAATAGAAGTACAAAAATAATATTTTTTTGTATAGTATCAAAAATTTTAGACAGTTAATGTAGTTTTTTCTAATGAAATGTTTTCGTATTTGTGAAATAAATTTATAGTAAAGACCTCTTATTTGTGTAATTCTTAAACATTAGCTAATTTAGTTTTTTTATAAATGAAATTATAAAAGGAACACAAATGTATGATAATTTAATGAAAACAGATAACGATGTTTTTACTGCTATAAGTAATGAATTTAAAAGGCAAACAGAAAAAATTGAATTAATTGCAAGTGAGAACTTTACATCTCAATCAGTAATGGAGGCACAAGGTTCAGTCCTGACAAACAAATATGCTGAAGGTTATCCCGGTGCAAGGTATTATGGTGGATGTGAATGGGTTGATGTAGCCGAAAATATTGCAAGGGACAGAGTGAAACAACTATTCGGGGCTGCTTATGCTAATGTTCAGCCTCATAGCGGCAGCAATGCAAATATGGCGGTTTATTTTTCCTATCTCAGATACGGCGACACAGTTATGGGGATGAGCCTTGCTCATGGAGGGCATCTCACTCATGGTTCTCCTGTTAATTTCTCAGGCAGGTTTTTCAATTTCATTCCTTATGAACTTGATGAAAAAACAGGAAGAATTGATTTTAACAAAGTCGAACAACTCGCACTCGAGCACAAACCAAAAATGATAACTGTTGGAGCCTCAGCTTATCCCCGGGAAATAGATTTCAAGGCATTCAGGGAGATAGCAGATAAGGTTGGGGCTTTTCTTTTTGCAGATATTGCCCATCCGGCTGGTTTAATTGCAAAAGGATATCTACAAAGCCCAATAAAATATGCACATGTTATTACAAGTACAACACATAAGACGCTTAGAGGACCAAGGGGAGGCATAATACTCTTAGGCGAGGACTATGAAAATCCTTTCGGTATAGTTGCTCCTAAGTCGGGCAGGGTGAAAAGAATGGGGGAAATTATTGATTCATGGGTTATGCCCGGTGTTCAGGGTGGTCCTTTGATGCATGTTATTGCTGCAAAAGCAGTTGCATTTGGTGAATGCTTGACTGATAGTTTTGATAAATACATAAAACAGGTGATTACAAATGCCAGAACTTTAGCCGAAGCTTTGATATCTAAGGGGTATAATCTTGTTAGTGGTGGTACAGATAATCATCTTATGCTAATTGACTTAAGAAATAAAAATCTGACAGGCAAACAAGCCGAAAAAGCTCTTGATGAAGCTGGAATAACAACCAACAAAAATGCTGTTCCCTACGATACTCAGCCACCTCTTATTACTTCAGGCATCCGTATTGGTACACCTGCGGTTACCACAAGGGGTATGAAAGAAGACGAGATGAGGCAGATTGCTGATTTCATTGACAAGGTCTTGATGAACGCAGATAATACTGGTGTTTTGAAAGCTGTTAAAGAGGAGGTAAGGGAATTCACTTCTAAATATCCATTATTCAAAGAAGAATAATATTAGATTTTTTGATTTAGGTTATTGAATTTATTTTCTTTAATTGTATTGATATCTCAAAGTGTCTCGGGAGATTTTGTAGTTATAATTACCCATAATAAACATGCTTGAAAGTATAATTAATTTTTTTCAGGAAGCAAATCTCCCTGCGATTTATTTTATGCTATTCGCATTTGTAATAACTTACGTAGAAAATATTTTTCCCCCTTCTCCGAGCGATGCCATTTTGCTTTTTCTGGGTACATTCATAGGTATGGATAAAGTGGACTTTCTGCCAATGTTGATTTTTTCGACAATAGGTTCCACTCTCGGCTTTATGACTATGTTCTGGTTTGGAAGAAATATAGGGCATAAAATAATTGAACAAAGAAGATTTAAATTTATTACACCGGAAACAATCGAAAAACCAAGGCTTTGGTTCGATAAATATGGCTATTGGGTGATAGTTGTTAACAGGTTTTTATCAGGGACGAGGGCGGTTATTTCTTTCTTAGCTGGCTTGTCCGACCTAAAATATATTAATTCCATTATTTATTGCACTATTAGCTCAATCATCTGGAATTTTATAATTCTATACTTGGGAATGACATTCAGCGAAAATTGGAGAGAGGTAGATAAATTTCTTGACCTCTATGGTAAAATTGTAATGGTAATTATAATTTTAATAGCTCTGTTTTTTGTTATTCGATATTTTGTAAATAAGAAGAAGAATGCAGTTCAATAGATATCAAACCTTTCCAATCAAATCATATTCTTTAGCTTTTTCAATTTTGACATTATAAAATGAACCCACATCTAAATTTTTTTCAGAGTAAACAATAACGTTATTATCCACATCCGGGGAATCATGTTCTGTTCGACCGATATAGCTGTTTTTGTTTTTTTCATCAATTATAACTTTAAGAGTTTTTCCGATTCTGGATTTGTTATGATTGAATGATATTTTTTGCTGGAGTTCCATAAGGAGATTTCTTCGCTGGATTTTGACATTTTCGGGAATATTATCATCTAATTTGAAAGCGTGAGTATCTTCTTCGTGGGAATAAGTGAATATACCGACTCTTTCGAATTTTTGCTCTTCTATGAAATTATAAAGTTGATTGAAATCTTGCTCGGTTTCATCAGGATAACCAACAATAAATGTGGTTCTGAATGCAACATTGTGGATTTTATTTCTTATTGCTTCGATTAATTTTCTGATTCTTCCAGAGCTGATACCTCTTCTCATTGATTTTAATAATTTATCAGAAATATGTTGCAGTGGAATATCAACATATTTGCAGATATTTTCCTTAAAATTTATCAAATCAAGAAGTTCTTCTGGATAGCCAGTCGGATAGGCATAGTGAAGTCTGATCCATTCAAGACCCTTTATATCACTTATTTTATCGAGTAATTCAGTGATTTTACGGCTGCCGTATAAATCCACGCCGTAATATGTTGAATCCTGAGCAATCAGGTTGATTTCCTTTACTCCTTTACTGACCAGATAATTGGCTTCTGCAAGAATTGAATCAATGGATTTTGAAATGTGCTTTCCTCTGATGTGCGGAATGGCGCAGAAAGAGCAAGAGTGATTGCAACCTTCTGAAATTTTTAGATAAGCATAGTGCTTAGGGGTAAAAGTAATTCTTTCACCGGGTAGAACATATTTTAATTCATCATTTTTGAGAAATTTCACAATGCTATTGTAATCATTCAAACCAAAAAAACGGTCAACCTCGGGTATTTGTTCTTCGAGAGCATCTTTGTATCTCTCAGATAGGCAGCCTGTAACAATAATTTTGTTAATAAGACCCTGATTTTTCATCTCACGTGCTTCCATAATTAGCTGCAAGCTTTCTTCTTTTGCAGGCTTTATGAAGCCACAGGTATTGATTATAACCGTATTGGATTTTTTTAAATCTTCTGTTACGTTGATATTGTTTTTTGTCAAAATCCCATTAAGTTCTTCACTGTCAACAAGATTCTTGCTACATCCTAAGGTTAATATAGTAACATTATTATTTGCTTGCTTATTTTTCATTTTTATTAGTGAATAATTAAATTAGTTATAACGAAATTAATCAGTAAAAAATATTAAAATAGAGACTTAACAAAAAATTAATAAAAAAAAATTAAAAAAAAGATAATGATAATAAATTCTAAATCCTGCTTGTATCAAGTGTATAAGTCAAATCATCACGAAAAATAAATCCTATGATTTTTTTAATTCAAAATGATTATTCAATTTTATAGTGATTAAAAGAGTGAATTATGAAAAATGTTATTGAATATGAATATCAAATTTCATTGATAAATTTGATAATAAAATCAACAAGTGATATCCTGATGTTAATAAAAACCAAGAAGGAGGTTGATGGTTCATTATTTAATTCGATAACTATGATCTTCATAATGTTGCAAAGAATAGTAAGACTTCTGCCGGAAGTTCTCACAAATCAAGCCAAATTCGAGTTCCTGAGAAATGAACTTATTTACTGTTCGGATTCACTAATAAACAATTGGCGGGATAAGAATTCTGAGATTGCAAATCTCAATGATAAATGGACAGAGTTTGTTTTCTGGTGGAGAGAATATGAAGATGGTATAACAAAAATACAGGAATCCAAGCATGCAATTTATCTCTCACTGAATTAAAAATTCTTCAAATACTCACACGTCTAAATTAGCTGTTAAATTAACTTTATTGGAATATGAATCATTATCATAGAAGTGGTTTTTTTGGAAGGTTTTCGATTTTTCCACCTGTAATGAAGACTTTAATAATAATAAATGTAATAGTCTTCGTTCTCGAAAAATTGTTTCTCGACCGATTAACATTTGGAGATATGTCAATTGGATACCTTTTCAAAGTGTATTTTTATCTCTGGCCTGTATTTGAAACTAATAATTTTCAAATCTGGCAACTACTGAGTTATCAATTCATACATGGAGATTTATGGCATATATTTTTCAATTTGTTTGCGTTATGGATGTTTGGTGCTGAGCTTGAAAATGAGTGGGGTTCAAGAAAGTTTCTAATTTATTATTTGTTGAGTGGGATAGGTGCCGGACTTATTCAACTCTTTGTTGCACCTATGTTCGGGACTGCTGCACCGACAATAGGAGCCTCCGGAGCTGTTTTCGGAATTCTTGTTGCATTCGGGCTGAGTTATCCCAACCGTCCTATATTTATGTTCCCGATATTTATACCTGTCCCTGCTAAAATATTTGTATTGATATATGCTGGAATTAATCTTCTTATGGGGATTTCCGGAACCGGCGGTAATGTTGCTTACTTTGCACACCTTGGTGGGGCATTAACAGGATACCTTCTTTTCAAATTCGGAGATAGTATAGGATTGTATAGATTTTTTGATAGATTATTTTCTGGAAGAAGAAGAACTCTCAATTATTACGAGGAAGATCACAGGAGAGTTTATCAACCTTTTCCTGGTGAAAGAACTACAGTATATAAAAGGGAAAGAAGTCAAGACGATTTTGTTTCGTCGCTTTTTAGTGTAAATGGAGAAGAAATCACACAAGCAAAAATTGATGAAATATTAGATAAAATCTCCGAATCTGGTTATCAAAATCTTACCGACAGGGAAAAAGCAATTCTCTTCGAATTAAGCAAGAAAATTAGATAATTAATCCTTTGAAATTTTTATAATATAGCAAATTAATATAATGAATAAATTTGAGCGAAGAAAAACAAGAAAAATAATGGTAGGAAATATCGCAGTTGGAGGCGGTTCCCCAATTTCGGTTCAGACAATGACAAAAACTAAAACTAATGATGTCGAGGCTACTGTTAATCAAATTCTAAGATGCAAAGAAGCAGGTGCTGATATAGTCAGGGTTACGGTTAATGACAAAGAAGCAGCCGCAGCGATAGGCGATATAGTGAAAAGCGTAGATATTCCCATCGTTGCTGACATTCACTTCAATCATGTTTTTGCTCTTAAATCAATTGAAGCAGGAGTTGCAAAAGTCAGGATTAATCCCGGAAATATTGGAACAAAAGAAAGAATCAGAGAGGTTCTTTCTGCTGCTAAGGAAAAAAATATTCCTATTCGTATCGGGGTTAATTCCGGTTCTCTTGAGAAGGATTTACTCGAAAAATATGGTTATCCAACTGATGAAGCTCTTTATGAAAGTGCTATGAGGCACGTAGAACATGCCACATCAAATGGTTTCGAAGATATAATAATTTCAGTTAAATCAACAAGCGTTCCACTTATGATTTCGGCTTATAGACTTATTGCCGAAAGAACTGATTTCCCGCTTCATCTTGGTGTTACTGAAGCTGGAAGAACAAGAGTTGGCACTATTAAATCTTCAGTTGGTATTGGAACTCTCCTTGCTGAAGGAATTGGCGATACTATCAGAGTTAGTTTGACAGACGAACCCGAGCAGGAAGTTGAAGTGGGGAAGGAGATTCTTCGTTCATTAGGTCTTGCTCAAAGGACTGTTGAAATTATATCATGTCCAACTTGTGGCAGGCTTGATTTTGACTTGTTCAAGGTAACTGAAGAACTTGAAAAGAAATTAAACGGAATTAAAAAGCCTGTAAAATTATCAGTTCTTGGTTGTGCTGTTAATGGACCGGGAGAAGCTAAAGAAGCGGATATTGGTATAGCAGGAGGTAAAGATGGTGGTATTCTTTACATCAGAGGCGAAATGGTTCGAAAAGTCAAAGAAGATGAACTTGTTGATGCTGTCTATGAAGAAGTAATGAAATTTCAACCCAAGGATTGATTCTTAAAAAATCTTTCATACCAGAGAGCAAGTTCAATCAGCATAAAAATCCTTGTGCCGTTATTCTGTCTCTCATTTTTATGTTGTCTGACGAGATAATTTATATAGTCTTTATTAAAAAATTTATCATTTAATAACTCACTATTATTAATTACCGAAACAGAATAATCATACCATTGATTTCTTAACCATTCAGTTACAGGAGCCCAGAACCCCTGTTTTTTCCTTTGAATTATTTCATCAGGTATTATGCCTTTAACGGCGTTCTTCAAGATGTGTTTGGTGGTTTTTCTGTCAGGGGCTTTAATATCAGGCTTGATTGACATAGTAAATTCAATCAATCTGTAGTCAAGAAATGGAACTCTGGCTTCGATACTATGTGCCATTCCAATTTTATCTACCCTCATTAATAAAATTTCAGGAAGTCTTTCGGTTAGTTCCACGAACAGAATTCTTTGCAAATAATCTAAATCAGGATAGATTTTGAGTGCTTGCTGGTGCATTGAATCAGCAAAGTTTATTGGTATTTCGATTAAATGATGAAATTCTTTATTCAAAAGAGATTCGAGCTCGGTTGGAGAAAAAACTGACGCCCCACCCCAGTATAATTGATGACCGAAAGCTGCCCGCCTGAAATATTCAAGAATCTGGTTATTTCTCCCTTTTAATAATGGTTTTAATGAAAAATAGATTGATTTTCGAATAGTGGGGGGGAGCTTAGTGAAAAATTTCCAATAGCTTTTTTCAAACAAATATTCCCTCAACATCCAGGGATAGCCAACAAATTGCTCATCACTTCCTTCGCCAACCTGAACAACAATTGTTCCTGAATCTCTCGTAAGTTTACTCAAAAACCATAAAGGTATGCAAACGGGATCGCCGTTGGGTTCATCTTCATGCCAGGTCAATTCCTGTAGTATTGGCAAAGAATCACTATCATCAATTAAAATTTCGTGATGATTTGTATTGAACTTATTTGAGATTAAACGGGCATATTCCAACTCGTTATATTTCTCCAATTCCTTGAATCCGACAGTGAAAGTATCCACAGGTCTGTCCATTAGCTCTGACATCAAGGCGACATTCAGACTTGAATCAATACCACCACTCAGAAAGACTCCGAAAGGAACATCGCTCATCATCCTGTCTTTGATTGCGATTTTGAGTATTTTCAAGACTTCTTCATTGATTTCTGCCAAGCCGAGTGAAGTGTAACCGGTGAAGTTGTTCAAAGGGGACCAGTAGCGTTCTAATTTTAATGAACCATCTGCTTTTAATAAAAGGAAATGACCGGCAGGAATTTTTTGGATTCCTTCGAAAAGCGATGAGTGATTACTGCTCATTCCATAATTTAGATAATTAATTAATTCAGATTGATTAATTTGTCTTGAATAAGAAGGATGTTCGAGAATTGATTTAATTTCTGAACCGAAGATAAAATTTCCATCAGAAAGAGTATAATAAAAGGGCTTTTTACCGACTCGATCTCTGGCACAAAATAGTTCTTTTTTTAAATCATCCCAGATAGCAAAAGCAAACATCCCGAAAAGTTTGTGAATCACATCAAAGCCAAATTCTGCAAAGCCGTAGAGAATAGATTCTGTATCTGTTCTTGAGCGATATTTATACCCTTTTTGCTCCAGTTCTTGTCTTAAATTTAGGTGATTATAGATTTCTCCATTGAAGACAATAGTGAATCTTCCATCAGGGGTTGACATAGGTTGATGACCGGCAGTGGACAAGTCTATGATAGATAAACGTCGGAATCCAAGCCCACAAATTTTGTCATCAGAGATCCAGATTCCCTCATCATCAGGACCCCGATGACGAATTATATCAGTCATTTTCTTGAGAATTGACTCAGAAATTTTCTGATTCTGGTTCTTGTATTTAATTATGCCGGTGATTCCACACATAGCAAAGCTTATCTATGATTTAAAGTCTCTGTTCAGATGCATCAACTCACCCTTATGAATTATATCAATCATTTCTTTGACGGCAGATTCGATCCCGGCAAAAATTGACCTTGAAATTATTGAGTGTCCAATACTAAATTCATTAAAAATTGAACCATCACAAAGCGGTAATGTATTCAAGTAGTTCAATCCATGACCAGCTGCCACTTTAAGCCCTGATTGTTTGGCAAAACGTCCGGCAAATTTGATTTTTGAAATTTCATTTGAAATCTCCATTGGATCTTTCATTAAAGAATAATTGCCTGTGTGAAGCTCAACCATATCCGCCTCAGAAATCAGAGCAGCTTCGATTTGTGATTCAATTGGTTCAATAAAAAAACTAACTTCTATTCCATTGTCATGCATTTTTTTTACGAGGTCTTTGTAAAAATCAATATTTGAAGTTAGATCGAGCCCACCTTCGGTAGTTCTTTCCATTCTTTTTTCGGGGACAATGGTTACAAGTTCGGGTTTCAATTCACAAGCGATGGCTATAATTTCATCAGTTGCAGCCATTTCGAGGTCAAATTTTGATTGAAGCACTTCCCTGATTATTCTAACATCACGGTCATTTATGTGCCTTCTGTCCTCGCGAAGATGGCATACTATCCCCGAAGCGCCAGCTTTCTCGGATAGGAGTGCTGCAGTAACGGGGTCAGGTTCCACTCCTCCTCTTGCGTTTCTCAATGTTGCAACATGATCAACATTAACATTTAGTTTAATCATAATTTTATAATAAATATATAGAGACGAAATGCAAATTTAATTGATTTCAACAATATTCGATTGATTTTTATTCAATGATAAAGGGGAGAAGATAAGAAAACTTTTTTTACCACCACCATTCTCTTTTTGTTTTTCTTGTCATAAGGTCATTAATTGCATCAAGTGGTTTAACGTTTTCGAAAAGAATTCTGTGGACTTGTTCTACTATAGGAAGTTCGACTCCATGCTTAACACCCAGATCATAAGCAGACTGAGTCGTGAAGACACCTTCAGCAATCATTTTCATCTCTGATACAATGCTTTCGAAGGATCTTCCCTTTCCGATTTGCTCACCAACGTATCTATTTCGACTGAAGCGACTGTTGCAGGTAACAATTAAATCACCAAGACCCGAAAGACCTGAAAAAGTTTGTGCATTGGCGCCGAGTGCTATCCCGAGGCGGGACATTTCGGCTAATCCGCGTGTTATTAATGCTGCTTTAGTGTTATCACCCAGACCAAGCCCGTCAATTATACCTGCAGCAATAGCAATAACATTTTTAACTGCGCCGCCCAATTCACATCCAATAACATCATCGCTTGAATAAACACGGAAGTAATTATTCGACAAGATATTTTGAATTTCTTTTGCAAATAGTAAATTTTCGGAAGCCGCTACTACAGTTGTAGGTATTTTTCTTGCAACTTCTTCGGCATGACTTGGTCCGGTCATTATAGCATAAGAATCAGGTTGAACGTTGAAATTATCTGCAAGTATTTCAGAAATTCTTTTAAGGCTGTTTTTTTCAATGCCTTTAGCAACATTTACAATTTTTTTTTTGCTTAAATCAACATCAATTTTTGAGAGTGTGTCAACGATGAATTGAGTTGGAACAGCAAGTATAAACAAATCATTAATCAAAATATCTTCAAAGCTGGATGTTGCTCTAAGACTGAAAGGCAAAGAAATATTTTTCAGATATACTGAATTTGAGTGGTTTAAATTTATTTCTTCAGCAACTTCTGGTTCAAAAGACCATAGAAGAACTTTATGGCCATTTTCAATAAGTAATTTAGCAAGTGCAGTTCCCCATCCACCTGCACCAATAATAGAGATTTGCCTTTTAATATTCTCAGACATTGAAAAAAATAAATTATGATCAGACTGAATTAGATGTCTTGCATTTAATCAATTGAAGTTTAGTAAAGCGATTTTCAGTACCTTTTATCAGTCTGATAATGTTTTTTCTGTGTGCATAAATTAAAATGAGAGATAGAATGATAGCAAAATAAATTAAAATACTATAACCCGGAATATCAACGTGAAATATGTTATATCTTACAAATAAAGATGATGGAAAAGCAAATGCGGCTGATATGGAGCCGAGAGAAATATAGCCAGAGAAGATTACAGCTAAAATGAAAATACCCACAGCTATACTAACATCAATAGGAGCAATAGCCACAAGCATACCGGCAGCAGTATTGATTCCTTTTCCACCTCTAAAATTGACAAACACAGACCAGATGTGACCACAAACAGCAGATAATCCAGCAATCCATTGAACGATAGTAGAGTCCTGAAACCATGTGTAATTTCCTAAGTTAATACCCTTACCAATGATATCAGCAATAATAAGAACAGCTATAACTCCTTTGAGTATATCCAGAACCTGAACAATTAAACCCCATTTCCAGCCGAGAACCCGGAAAGCATTAGTGCTACCCATATTCCCGCTACCTTTGTCGCGAATATCGAAACCAAAAAATCTTTTACTAATTATAACAGCAGAAGGTATTGAACCAATCAGATAACTAAGGATGATAACTAATGCCAGCTTAATTATACTTTCCATTTTGAAGTCTTATATAAAATAAAAAAACCAATAAATAATTAAATAATAAACGTTTTATTACTAATGTAATTGCAAAATATTAGCTTTTGTTAATATTCACAATTACGAAAATATTAAAAAATATTAATTTTTAATAAATTTTGTTAATTTTTGAAAAATAATATAATGCAATTCCAACAGAAACAGCAACATTTAAAGACTCTGCTTTTCCAAAACCACTAATAATGAATTCTTTTGTCAAAATTTTTTTTGTACTTTCTGATATTCCATTTGATTCATTACCAAATACCAGACCAAAATTCCTTTTGGGTTTTAAAGATTCCATTCTGGATGATGCTTCCAAACTGGCACCATAAATATCGAAATTTTGGTAATTAGACTTTAAATATTCAGAGAGATTTTTTGCAGTAATTATATTTGTTCGGAAAAAAGAACCCATTGAAGCCCTGATTGTTTTTGAATTAAACTTATCAACCGAAGAATTACCAAGGATGATATTATTGAAACCAAACCAATCGGCAGTTCTGATAATTGTTCCCAGATTTCCGGGGTCGTTTATTCCGTCAAGGGCAATGAATGGTCCATCGGGTTTATCATTTTTTTCGGACATTCTGACAACAGCGATTATGTCCTGAGGGGTTTTTGTATCGCAAAGCTGGTCGAATTGCTGTTTTCTTGAGATAAATACTTCAATTCCTCTGGTAATGTATTTATTTAAAATGATTTCAGTTTCTTTCGAAAAACCAGAACGAACGATTATAAACTCAGGTTTGTAATTGCTGTTTAATACTTCTTTGCAAAGGTTAATACCCTCTGCAATAAATAAATGGCTTTCTTCCCGATTCTTACGCAACTTAAGCGATGAAACAAATTTTTTTAAATTGTTGGTTAATGTTTTTAAGTCTGACATAACTAATTATTTGTTACAAAAACAAAAGAACCCCAATAATAAGGATGATTATATTTATCTTTTGTAGTCAGAATAGCTTTACGGAAAGAATCATCAAGATTAAAACCAAGGGTCAGATTGTTATAAAACTCAGACATCAGAAATTGAGTCGTTGAGTCATTGATTTTCCATAGGCTCATTATGAGGTTTTTGACACCAGCTATCAAAAATGCTCTTTGCAAGCCATAAACTCCCTCACCGTTTTTAATTTGTCCCAAACCGGTTTCGCATGCACTCAGGACAAGGAGGTCCACTTTGTCAAAATCAATAGCTAAAACTTCAAAAGCTGTAAATATTCCATCTTCATCGTTTTCATCGGAAAGAGATTTTGATTCTTCAAATGTAGGATTTGAAAATATCAAACCTGATGTTAGCAAAGGATTGTCGGGTAACTTTTTAAAATCCAGACCAAATATGTTTTGTGAATTAATTATCTCGTTAGTTTCAAAAAAGAATCCATGTGTAGCAATGTGGATTAAGCCTTTTTTCAAAGAGTTTTTCAAATTTAGTTCAGTTGCATTGTCATTTTCGAAAAGCTGGATATTCCATTTATTCTTAATTAATGTTTGAGAAATTTTTGACAATTCTTCTTTAGTCCCCGGCAATGGTGGAAAGAATTGATTATTTTTAAAATTGGGATTTCCAAAAAGGAGTGCATTATTGGAAGACAATTTGAATTTTTTATCTCTGAAAATCAATTCATTGGTATTGGATACGATTTTTATATTAAAATCATCAATAACATAGGAATTATCAGGTCTAAGCAAAGAAGCAATATTTATTTTGTTATAAATTCCATCGGTAGAAATAAAGATATTTTTCTTGCCTATGATTTTGTTTTCAATTTTCTCCCAGAATACTGAATATGAAATAATATCGGGCAATCTGAACATCATGCTTTTACTGTAATTTTTATAATAATGAGTTTCCAGAGCTTTTCCATTTTTTAAAATTACGATTTCGGGATTATCAACTGTTTCTTTTTTGATTATCAGGAAAGCATAAAATATAGTATCAGTCCATCGCCGGTTGAAAATATTGAATCTGATGATTTCAATTGCAACATCATCATCGGAAAGAGATTTACGAATATCTTCCCATTTAGTAGCTTTTTTATCTCGTTCTCGTTCAATAAAGCTGAATTTACTTGAAAGCTTTTTTTCGATAGAATTCACTTCATTTTCGAGTGAATCAATATTTTTCCCGCTGATTTGAGTCTCTTTTAAGGTTTGAGAATATAGTCTTGCAAGTTCAATGCAATGGTCTTTCCAACTCTGATAAATATTCATAATTGAATTATCCCGAGTTTTGGCGATTTTCTCTCTTAGAGTTCTTTGGCTATTTAGAAGTATAGCTTTGGTAGCAATACGATAGTTATACATATCGGCAAGGAGTGATGGATTTTCGTCAAATCGGGAAATAACATAGTTATTAAACAAATCAAAACGTTCTTTTATATCAACATAGAATTTCGCTCTTTCCTTATCACTCAAGAAAGGGAAATATGTATTAATTTTGTGCAAATATAAATTGCAGGCAGTTCTGTAATTTTTTTCGGCATCTTCGAAATTTCCCATCTCCTTTTGCAAACCTGCAAGGACGTGAAGAGAATTGGCATAATTAGGGTGTTTCTCGCCGTAAATAATTTTTCTGATGAAGACTGTCTCCTTTAAGTTTTTCAGTGCTTCTTCGAATTTCCCCATCTGCCATCTGATAATTCCCAGTGAGTTTAAACAAGACGAGAATAATGGGTGGGCGTTTCCAAGTTGAGAATGGGCTTTTTCAAGAGTTTGGTCGAGTAGGATCTCTGCTTGGTTTAAATTTCCGTTAGCCCATTGAATAATTCCAATATTATACAAAGTGCTGATGAATTCTGCCGGGTTAATGTCAGCAAAATCATTGGTAAGCTTTTCAGCTTTTTTTAGTATGTTTTCGGCTTTATCATTTTCGCCTATGTCCATATATACATTTGCAAGAGAATTCATTGCTCTTATTTTGATAATTGGAGAAGCCAGCTTAGAATTTTCGTAAATATTAACAGTAGTTTCATAGTATTTTATTGCTTCTGTATAGTTACCGAGCAGTTTATAAAGGAAACCTAAATTCGAAGAAGTAATAGCATAACTTAATGAATTTACTCCCAGTTTTTCTTTTTTGATTTTCAGAGACTTTTGAAGCAACTCTTCTGCTTCCTGATATTTACCAATATTTGAATAGATCTGACCAAGATTATTCAAGGATACTGCGTAGGAAGTATCGTTTTCTCCGTATAGATCTTTTTTTATTTTTATAATTTCCTGTAGGATCGGCTCAGCATCAAAGTATCTACCGATTGCCTGATAAACCACACTAAGATTGTTGAGAGAGGCAAGGTAGCTTTCATTTTTTTCTCCAAGTGTTTTTTTCTTTAAATTTTTAGCTTTGATGTAATAATCCAGAGCATCGTCAAATTTTCCAAGATTATAATAGATTTCTCCAAGAAGACTCAGGCTTTGTGCATAATATTCAGTTTGCGATCCAAATTCATTTTCAGCTAATTTGAGAGAATTTAATATTATTGTTTCAGCTTCCTTGAATTTTCCCTGAATAATTAATTCATTTGCCTTTGAGATTTCACTTTTCCAATCCTGTGTGAATAAATTAGTGTAAAAAAAGAGAACAAGAATAATAATTAAATTCATTTTCATTTTAAAAGCCTTTGTGTCAAATTAACACTTACTAAAATCATAAATTATGGAATTTTTTAATCAATAAAAATTATTTGGATTATAATTAAAGGATACGCCCAAATTTCTTATCGAAAAAGTCAAGTGTGAATTCAATAATAATAGGTCTTCCATGAGGGCAAGCATAGGGCACTTCGCATTTCTTAAGTTCGGAAATTAGATTTTTCATTTCTTCGATGCTTAATTTTTGACCGGTTTTAATAGCGGATTTACAGCTATATGAAGCTGCTAAATTATCTCTTTTGTTAGTGTGCCTGATTTTCTGGTATTCGTCGAAAGTTTCGATTATTTCTCTGAAAGAGTTTATCTCTTCTCCATTGATGGTGTCCAGAGGAACAGATGTAATTTCGATTTTATCTGATGAGAGAATATTGAAAATAAATCCAAGACTATTTAAATCTGGTTTAAGTTCCTCAATCAGATTCATTTCTGTGGGAGTGAGCTTAAGGGCAACCGGGAAAAGGAGTTGTTGGGAATAGGAGAACTCCCGGTTCATAGCTTTTAATGCTTTTTCGTATAAAATTCTCTCATGAGCGGCGTGCTGGTCAATAATAGTTAACCCGTCAGGAGTCTGAGTCAGAATATATTTATTATGTAGTTGCCAATAGGAAATATTTGTTGATTCATTATCTTCAAAGTTATCGGTCTGGAAAATATTTATTTTGTCTTCATTTTCTTTAGATGAATTACCAAAGATTTTATCGAAAGCACTTGTAAAAATCTGATTGTTATTGCTGAAATTCTGTTTTCTTAATGAATGTGAAGGGTGATAATCAGAATTTGTAAAGCTATTCAAAGGGGTTTTCTCAATTATTTCTCCCGTTAATTTATTAACAATGAAAAAGTCTCTTTCATTTGAATCTTGATTATTTTCTAACCTTCCGTAGGGTTGAGAGATTTGCTGGTTAACAGCATGATATTCAGGTGCTAAATTATTTTCCTGAAGAGACTTACTGACAGCTTTATTCATAAAGCCATAAATCATTCTTTCATCTTCGAATTTTACTTCGTTTTTTTGAGGATGAACATTTACATCGAATGATTCGGGGTTTAATTCAATAAAAATAATATAAAAAGGATTTCCGCTCTTTTCGAGAAGATGCTCATAAGCTGAGAAAATGGCATGACTGATAGATTTATTGATAATGCTTCTGCCGTTGAGGTAAATATATTGACCGGATTTTGTTTGTTTTGCTAAGTGCGGCTTTCCAATGAATCCGTTTATTTTCAAATATTCATTTTCAAGATAAACAGGAAGCAAAGAATTTGATGTATTATCGCCTAACAAATCTTTTATTCTATTGATTAAGTGCGTAGGTTTTAAGTCGAAAATCAGAGTATCATCATCATAAAAAGTGAACCTGATATTGGGTTTAGACAAGGCAAATTTTATCATAGTATCTGATATGTATCGGAACTCAGTCAGGTTAGATTTCAGGAACTTTCTTCGGGCAGGAACGTTGTAAAATAAGTTTTTGACAAATATCTGAGTCCCAACATCAGTGATGCAAGGTTCAATAAAAATATCTTTTGTTGGTTCGGAAATTAGCTTCCAACCAATCTCATCATTATCTTGTCTGGTTCTGATTTCGAGTTGCGAAACAGCAGCAATAGACGCAAGAGCTTCTCCTCTGAAGCCATAAGTAACAATTCTTTCGAGGTCATCCGAAGAATAGATTTTGCTTGTAGCATGTCGTTTGATAGAGAGAATCAAATCTTCTTTGTTCATTCCAGACCCATTATCAACGATGTGAATGAGATTTTTTCCAGCGTTTTTGACAACAACAAAAACTGAACTTGAGCCGGCATCAAGAGAATTTTCAATTAGCTCTTTGACTACAGATTCAGGCCTTTGAACAACTTCTCCGGCAGCAATCTGATTTGCTACGACGTCAGGTAATATTTTAATTCTTTGCATTTATATTATTAAGACTTTTCTTTATTTTTAAAAATAGCATTAATCTTAATTAATTCTCTAAATTTACAAAAAGAAAAATCAACTTTTTTCACATATTTTCGTTACTACATATTGTAATTACTTAAATTAATATGAGTGTATTCAATAAAATAACAGATATCTTATTATTCCGCGAAGGAACTGAAGAAGGAATTGACGGAGAAAATTATCCTGTTATTACAACAGGCTCTATAGTCTGGGGAGTAATTCTAAGGACAGCTATAGTATTTGTAATTAGTTTTCTTCTTCTTTCAAGTTTTGAATATCGCCAGTACTGGTGGATTATACTATTTTTACTCTGGTTTGTGGCTGCTTATCCCGGATGGCGACAGTATCAAAAATTTCAGCAAAGAATCAAGAATGTTGAGGAGTCAACACTTTGCGGATCCTGCAAACATTTTGATAAAACAGGACAGCTATGCAAAATTTTTGATGAACATATAACAAAAGAACATATTCCTTGTGAAGGTTTAAACTGGGAGCCAAAAAATTTTGAAACTGACTGATTCCGAAAAACCAGAAATTTCCTTATCAATGAATTTTGAAATAAATTTAATGTGGATTATATTACTTGTCAGAAAAAGTAAATTTATTTCAATAATTCTACTATGAATGATGATTAGATTATTAGATTTTTATGTTATCAGACAATTTTTATTAACCCTGATTTTCTCGTTAATAGCATTATGTCTGATTTTTCTTATAGTAAATCTAATTGAAAGTCTTGATGACTTTCTCGACCAGAACACATCATTCATTGTAATAGTGAAGTATTATCTTTATTATTTTCCTGAAATTCTAAAATTTCTGACTCCGGTGGCAATACTTGTAGCATCGCTTTTTTCGGTTGGAAGACTTTCTACATTAAATGAAATAACAGCAATGAAAACCGGTGGAATGAGTTTGTTTAGGTTCCTTGCACCTTTTATTATTATTTGTCTTGGAATTAGTATTTTTCAACTCTATTTCAATGGCTGGATAGTTCCTGAAGCTACTAAACAAAAACTTGCAATAGAATCAAAATATTTGAATAAATCTTCGAACAAAACACCATTATATGATTTTTATTACAGGGATAATCCATTGAGGAATGTTAATATTCAGTATTATGATGCAAGTGCAAAGGAAGGTAGCAATATTTATATCGAAGATTTTTCTTCTCTCACCCAGCCAAGAATGACACAGAGAACCGAAGCAAAAAAGCTTGTCTGGGACTCAACTAATAATAAATGGCAGTTGATTAGCGGTTTTGTCAGAATCATAAACCAGTCTGACCCAATTAAATATAATGATAAATCAAATTCCAATACAACTAACGTTGAAATTCAAAAATTCGATACCCTCTCAATTGATTTGAGTTTAACCCATAATGAAATAGTAAAGTTGAGAAAATCTGTTGACGAAATGAATTACGATGAGTTGAAAGAATATATATTGCTCCTTCAAAAAGGTGGGAAAGATGTCAGATTTCAATTAATTAAATACTATTCTGATTATGCATTTGCATTTGCTGATTTTATAGTGATTCTTTTTGCTGTGCCTTTCGCCTCGATCAGGAAGCGTGGGGGGTTAGCTATTCAGTTGACTGCAGCTATGCTGGTATCTTTTTTTTATATGGTATTCACTCAGGTAGGTCAGACAATCGGATATGTTGCAAATTTAAACCCTGAATTTGCAGGATGGTTACCCAATATTATTTTTTTGATAGCAGGCATTTTTATTATTTTAAGAACAAGGACCTAATAATTTTAATATTTTTTATTTTTTTCGCATAAAAATAATTAATTTTAAATATTAGCTAAGATTTGATATTGAATTGATTTAAAAAAATATAATAATGAGAAGTATTGAAACATTAACATCTATCGAGGGAAGAAAACTCCTTTTAGAAATTTTTCATGAATTGAGGTATGAAAAGCAAAGACCGAGTTTAGCTACATTAGGAATACTATGGAAAATATGCACTCAGGAAAGAGACATATCGAAATATGTCAAGAAGGATGTTACAATAGCACACCCGCTTGGTTTCTTTTCGGGCACAGGACTTTGGATGGAGGAAATAGTAAATCGGTATTTTTTTGCAACAATAAATTCATTTGTTTACTTTGGTGCAGCTATTCTACTGATACTAATTGGAATAAGAAGATTCAGCGATAAAATTGACGATTCAATTGTAATAGCCGGTATCGCTTTTGAGTCTCTGATGTTGATATTTATGTTTATTGTTATGCTTTTTACACCTAAAGATGATTCAAAAAACGGAAGCTATCAGGATGATGATAAAAGCTCTGTTACTGATTTGATTATTGAAGTAGGTGAAATTGCAACAGATTTTGCTAAAGTCGTAGTGAATCTTGAAAAACTTAGCGATAATATTACAACTTTGATTGAAACCCAGCAGCTACTTGTTCAATCAGTCAATCATGTTGCAGAATTAACAAGTCAGGCTGTTTCTCCAAATCCAAAATTGCTCGAAACAATGGAGAGGACAAGCATTGCACTCGAATCGTTCAAGCAATCGGTAGATAATTTAAATTTATCGGCAGAAGCTTTAAGAAAGGACGAAATAGAATTAGCCGTACGAAGGGAAGTTGAAAGAATTCTTGTTCAAAAACTGTCAAATTCATAATATATGTCAGTAGTTAGAACAAAAAAGGCAATAGAAATTTATTTTATACTTTACCTTGCAGCTCTTGTTTTTCTTATACCTGATGGCAGGAATACGAACAAACAGGAAAGCAGCGGGGAAGGAATACAGTTTATCACTCCAAAATTTGCTCTGTTTCCCGAAAAAACTAACCTTACCTGCAGATTGATAATGGATTCGACCGGTCCAAGAATTCTTTCAATAGATTCGGTTAATCGTATTTATTATTCCGGTGATGTTGAAGATGTCAAATTCGAATTTATAATTGAAGACCAATTTCTCAAACAGAACCTTGTCCTGACCTCCGATATTAAACCTCGGAGTAGATTTTTCAGGCTTGAGAAAGAGGGGGAGCATCAATCAATCCTCTTTTACTGGGTGCCACCACTAAATGAAAGGCAAAATAAAACATATTTAGTAAGGGTGAATGCCTATGGAAGTTCCCGAACTGATTTAGCTAATACCAAGGGGCTTAGTGATGCCGGAAGGGTTAAACAAATTTACAAAGTAACCCAGCAGTTCAGTTTGTTGATGATTTATGTAAATGACCCGCAACCTACACAACAGATAACACAGCAACTACCCTTGCAACTCTTGGGTATAGACACACTTTTTAGGTCCCTGCCTCAATTTCAGCAGCAGACATCATCTGTTCCTATTGGTCCTATACAATTACTTCCTGATAAAAGGGAGATAAACGCTATAGCATACCAACAGTGGACTAATACTGTCTATATCAACAACGCAAATCCTATAAAAGATTTGTCCAAAATCGATCTCAGAGTAAGACTTGAACCTCAGGATAACAGGGGAGTAGCCGAGATATTGGACAAAGGGGAGAATAAATTCATTATTCATGGGAAGACACCTTCTACTGGCAGGATGGTTGTTGAACTTGCAGTAGTACGCAAATATGACAATGCTGATGCTTTAACAAGATTTACCGTTACACCCACACCATTCGAACAGCCGGACTTTCCGAAAATTATGTACCCGGAGCAGAGATATACCTTTGATCCAAAGATGCCATTACTGGGTATTGAACCAAAGGCTTACCTGAAAGAGGGAAATATTATAAGAGCAAAAAGCAATCAGGGGGAAAAATTTGTTTTTACTCCTGAAATAACTGATACCGGCAAAGTATTTACATTCGAAAGATATATTGACAATGAGCTACTTGGAGAAAAACATTTTACCAGAGTTTTAAATTATCCAGACCCGATTATTTACGAGATAATATATATGGGACAAACTGCTGAGGTAATAACTCAGAGTTACGGTTTTAAGGATAAAGAGCGGAATGAAGTAGTTGATTTTATAATCGAAGGGAATGCAAAATGGCAGGATATGAGAGGGAAAATGACAATTTTGCAAGACAAAGCGACAGTAATTCAGCATTTTCGTTTTGAAGCCAAAAACCCATCAAGACCATTTCAGTTCAAAATTCAAGCTGTGGACAAAAGAGGTAATTTATCCCTACCAAAAACATACAGGGGGGGCTAAGATAGAAATAATTAGTTTTTTCATAAATATTGGAGAAAATTATGAGCGAAAAATGGAACGATCTCTATAACACAGGTATTTCAAGGTTTGATAATATTAACAAAAAGATTGTTAACGATTTATTCTTGCTTTCTGAAAATATTTCACAAGGAGTTGATGATTCAAAAAATCATGAACTATTCAAGCAAATCATTCATAACCTTATAGATTTATGGCTCTTTGAAGAAAACTTGATGGAAGAGATGAACTACGACAAACTCGATATTCATTACAAATTTCATAGAAGGTTATGGAATATGATAAAAAAAATGAATGGATATTTCGAAAGCAATGTTTACCTTGATAATGTTGATCTTTTCAAAGATTTAAGAGAAGAATTTTTGAATCATGTGGATTTTGAAGATAAAAAGTTCTCTAAATTCCTTAATGAACAAGGTTATGAGAAATTTGATTATGTTTGATTTCATTTTTATTCTTATTTTTGAATTTTTGTTATTAAAAAATATTAAACTTTCATTAAGAAAGATAAAAGATACAACAGTATTATAAGGGAATTGGCACCTTATTTAAATTTAGGGTGGCAATTAGCTATAACCATTGGAATAATGGCATTATTAGGGTGGTGGCTTGACAAAGTATTCAACACATCCCCAACATTAATAATAATTTTTTCTCTTTTTGGTGTTCTGGCTGGAATGGTCAGTTTTTTTAGGACTGTGTCAAATATTGGTAAAAAAAACAAAGGGTCTAAACTTGATTGAGGCAATAGCAATAGCATTTGGAATTACTTTACTGAATGCTTTGGCAGCATATATTTTTGCAAGAAGAGCACAAAAAAAAGAAACAAAAAAATTCAATAAAATAATTATAGGGTCAATGGTGATTCGTTATTTTATTAATGTAATTGCTGTGTGGTTTTGCCTTAAAGTCCTAAATTTATTACCTTTGCCATTTGCTCTGACGTTTATGATATCAACGTTTGTATTAATTTTCATTGAAATATTATTAATAAATAATCGGGCTAATTTATTAAATTTGCAAAATTTGATGTAGAAATTAGGTTTTTTTATGGCAAAAAATATTGATGGATTATTTACTGAAAGTAAGGAAACAAATAAGGATAGTAACATAAATAGTGGTTCAGATGGTTCAGAACATCAGGGGACTCATGATAATACTTCAGGTCACCATGACGGAGGTCAACATGGCGGTGATATACCTCCATCAGAAGTTTTCCCTGTGCTTTTAAAGGGGCTTGGTGAGCACCGGGAATTAACCTTCTTCCATTATCATCTGATTGACTTACCTGTTATACTCTATGATGGAGAATATGGTCTTAAGATTTATCCATCAGTTAATTCTATGAGCGAAGCAGGAATTTATACAATTGACCATCATACTCATAAGATAGTGAAAGCAAAGGACCACCATCAAACACCATCACTTGACCTATCGGTTACAAGCCTTGTTGTTTTCCAATGGATTGCAATAGTGATTGTTTTAGTAGCTTTTTTCTTTGGCGGACGAAGATACAAAAAGAACGCAAATGAAGCACCTAAAGGAATTCAGAACCTACTCGAAGCAACAATTATATTTTTAAGAGATAAAGTTATAGAACCAAATATTGGAGGAAAGCATATTTCGGACAGATTGCTACCTTACTTCATAGGATTGTTTTTCTTTATTTTATTAATGAACCTGTTCGGACTAATTCCCGGCGGGCATACAGCAACTGGAGCATTAGGAACCACTGCTGGACTTGCATTGACAGCTTTGGTGGTAATAAACTGGACTGCTATCAGGGAAATTGGTTTGGGTAACTGGTTTAAACATTTGCTTGGTGGGGCACCATGGTGGTTATCCTTTATTATGGTGCCAATAGAAATAATTTCTTTGTTTACAAAACCTTTTGCACTGACAGTCCGTCTTTTCGCAAATATGACAGCGGGTCACGTTGTTTTGCTATCATTGGTTGGATTGATATTTTATTTTAAATCGTTAGCAGTGGCACCTGTATCTGTTGCATTTTCAATTTTTATGTATGCTCTGGAACTGCTGGTTGCTTTCCTGCAGGCATATATTTTTACGATATTAACAGCAGTATTTACTGGATTGGCTGTTGGCGAGCACTCCCATGGTGGTGAAGAAAAACATGCTCATTGAAAATAAATAAAAGAGAAATATTTTGGAAAAAAGTATTTAGATATTTAACAACTTTTTATAAAAAACACTATTAACATTTTAATTAATTAAAAATAATGGAGGAAAAATAATGGAAAGTTTAGCACATTTAGGAGCAGGATTAGGAGCAGGAATTTCTGTTATAGGTGCTGGTCTTGGTATTGGTAAATTAGCTTCAGCAGCATTAGAAGCCGGAGCAAGACAACCTGAAGCAGCAGGAGATTCAAGAACAACAATGATTATTGCAGCAGCTCTCATCGAAGGTGTTGCACTATTTTCTTGTGTTATTTGTATGCTTCTTGCAATCAAATAAAAATTTTGAGAGGCTGGCTTAGAAGATTTACTAAATGAATTTTGATACACTATTTATTGTTTCTTTTAAGACAGTCTCTTAATTCTATTTCTCGAAAAAAGTTAATAATCAATTTAAAGGATATAAAATGGAAAGCGTTCTGAACGTATCACCGGGATTGATGATATGGACTTTATTCAACTTTTTGATATTTTTATTTTTACTCATCAAGTTTGGAGCAAAACCAATATCAGAAGGTTTAAAAAGACGTGAAGAAAATATTAGGAAAGCACTTGAAGATGCCCAAAAGGCTAATAAAGAAGCCGAAAAACTTCTAAAAGAGACAAATGAAAAAATGATGACTGCCCAGCAAGAAATGACTGATATTATACGTAAAGGAAAGGAACAAGCCGAATCTATTTTGCGTAAAGCTGAGGAAGAAGCCGAATCCACCAAAAAAATTAAGGTTGAGGAAGCGATCAGGGAGATCAATAGAACAAAAGAATTAGCATTGCAGCAACTCAAAACTGAAGTTGCTGATATGGTTGTTTCGGCTACTGAAAAGCTATTGGGTGAAGTTCTTGACAGAGAAAAACATCAAAAATTAGCCGAAAAATTCATTGAACAAATTCCAAAAAATTAATTTTTAGAATAAAATGACAGAATATAAAGTATCATTCAGATATGCTCGTGCAGTTCTCGAGTTAGCAGAGCAGCAGAAACTCTCGGATTCAATTTATAAAGATTTAGAATTTGTTAAAAAAACTTTGAATTCCTCAACACAGTTGAGAGTATTTACTATAAATCCCATAATACAGGAGTGGAGAAAGGTCAGAGTATATAAAGAGATATTTGAGAAAAGAATTTCTGCACTAACACTACATTTTTTGCTATTCATTATTAAAAAAAGAAGAAGCAATTTGATTGAAAGCATTGCCGAACAATATATGTATCAATACAACGAATTGAAAAACAGAAAATTTGTTGAAATACAATCCGCAGTGGAATTGGATGAAGAACTCAAAACAAAGGCAATAAACAAAATTAATTCTTTGATTAATAAAACAATTCTACCTGAATTTAAGATTAATCCAGAACTAAAAGGTGGAATACTGTTTAAAGTTGACGATTGGGTTTATGACGGTTCCCTGAAAAATCAGCTTGAGCACCTTCATAAGCAATTGATTGAAGGAAAATCAATATAGATGAATTTGAAAATCAAACAAATAATAATAAATAAGATAGAGGAAATAAAATGGTAGATGTAAGACCAGAAGAAATATCAGCAATATTGAGACAACAATTATCAGGGTTCGAAAAAGAGACTGATATATATGAAGTTGGAACGGTTCTGCAAGTAGGTGATGGAGTTGCAAGAGTATATGGATTAACAAAAGCAATGGCTTCTGAACTTGTAGAATTTCCAAATAATGTATTTGGAATGGTTCTAAACCTTGAGGAAGATAATATCGGAGTTATTCTTTTCGGAGATGACCGTGCAGTTAAGGAAGGCGACATTGTCAGAAGAACTGGGAGAGTAGCTTCGGTTCCGGTTGGAAAAGAACTATTGGGAAGGGTGGTTAATCCTCTTGGTCAACCTCTTGATAATAAAGGTCCGATTGATATCAAACAATATCTTCCAATCGAGAGAAAAGCCCCGGGTGTTATCTTCAGGCAACCTGTTAAAGAACCATTACAAACAGGACTGAAGATGATTGATGCTTTAATTCCGATCGGAAGAGGGCAAAGAGAATTAATAATTGGCGATAGGCAAACTGGCAAGACAGCCATCGCACTTGATACTATAATTAATCAAAAATTTACTCACACCGAAGAAGCAAAAAAACTGGGTATTAATCCTGTATATTGCATTTATGTTGCTATAGGTCAGAAAGGTTCAACCGTTGCCAACGTTGTTTCCTATCTGGAGCAATTCGGTGCAATGGATTATACTATTGTTGTTGCGGCAAACGCTGCAGATCCTGCACCTTTGCAGTTTATTGGACCATATTGCGGTTGTGCTATGGGAGAATACTTCAGGGATAATGGAATGCATTCTCTGGTGATTTATGATGATTTGTCCAAGCAAGCCGCTGCATATCGTCAGGTTTCATTATTATTGAGAAGACCACCGGGAAGAGAAGCCTATCCCGGCGATATTTTTTATTTGCATAGCAGATTGCTCGAAAGAGCTGCTAAATATTCAGATGAATACGGTGGCGGTTCATTAACGGCTTTGCCTGTTATTGAAACCCAAGCAGGTGACGTTGCTGCTTATATACCGACAAATGTTATTTCAATTACTGACGGGCAAATTTATCTTGAACCAAATTTATTTAATGCCGGTGTTCGCCCTGCTATGAACGTTGGTATTTCTGTTTCACGTGTTGGCGGAAATGCACAGATAAAAGCTATGAAAAAGGTTGCCGGTCCATTAAAATTAGATCTTGCCCAGTATCGTGAGCTTGAAGCTTTTGCAAAATTTGGTTCTGATCTTGACAAATCTACCCAACAACAGCTCAGAAGAGGTGCCAGATTGACGGAGATACTAAAACAAAAGCAGTTCCAGCCATTGCCTGTTGAAAAGCAAATTGCTCTGATGTGGACAGCCACTAATGGATATCTCGATGATTTACCAGTTGAGATATTGAATAGTTTTGAAGTTGAATATTTTGAATATCTGGATATTAACCATTCCGATTTGTTAAATCAAATAATAACAGTTAAGGAACTAACATCTGAGATATCTGACGGTTTGAAAAATGCAGCTGATAATTTTATTGTGATATTTAAAAAGAATCATAAATTATCCTGATGATTTTACTTACAGGCGGTGCAGGTTTCATTGGTTCGTGTTTCTTGAAGAGACTGAATGATGAAGGTATTAATGATATTATCATTGTTGATAGCTTTCGAAATTCAGACAAATGGAAGAATTTGATCGGGAAAAAATTTATTGATATAATTCACAAAGAAGAAATATTAAATTTTTTGGATTTGTCTCAAGAAATCAATTCTGATCTTCCTTTTGATACTATAATTCATTTAGGTGCCTGCACTGATACAACTGAAAAAAATATGGATTATCTTTTCGAGAACAATTACAAGTTCAGCATAAATCTCACTACTTATGCGATTGAGAAAAATATCAGATTTATTTATGCCAGTAGCGCGGCAACTTACGGCGATGGACAAGATGGGTACAATGATAATAGCATAGAAAATTTAAAACCACTAAACCCCTATGGTTTTTCGAAACAATTATTCGATTTGTGGGTGCATCAAAACGGATTGGAAAAGAAAGTTACTGGAATCAAATTCTTCAATGTTTTTGGTCCGAATGAATACCATAAAGGTGAAATGGCAAGTATGGTTTATAAGGCATATAATCAGGTTAAATCCACAGGGAAAATAAGGCTTTTCAAGTCTAATTCCGAGCAATATGCTGACGGTGAGCAAAAAAGGGATTTTATATATATCAAGGATGTTGTTGAAGTTCTCTGGAAAATATTGAATAATAACAAGGTAAAAGGAATTTACAATCTTGGAACAGGAAAGGCGAGAACGTGGAACTCACTTGCTAATTCTGTCTTTTCTGCTCTTGGATTAAAGCCAAATATTGAATATATTGATATGCCCGAAGAATTAAAGGAACAGTATCAGAATTTCACTCAGGCGGATATCAAGAAATTGAAAAAGACGGGATGTTCAGTAGAATTTAGTTCTTTGGAAGATAGTATTAATGACTATGTTAGAAATTATCTGACAAAGTCCTGGAAATATTATTAATTTTTTGAAACTAAGGGAAAAATAATGGCAACACTAAGAGATATTAGAAGAAGAATAAATGCGGTGGCTAACACTGCAAAAATAACACAAGCTATGAGAATGGTTTCTGCAGCAAAATTAAGAAGAGCCGACGAAGCCATAAAATCTGCAAGACCCTATTCAGCAAAAATTCAGGAAATGCTAAGCAATCTAATAGTATCTGTTGGTGAAAATTATGAACATCCCCTCATCCAAAAGAGAAAGCAGATAAATAACGTTGCTATTGTTGTGATTTCCTCCGACAGAGGATTATGCGGAAGTTTCAATACAAGTCTTTTCAGATATGTAAATCGTTACATTCAGGATGAGATTCAAACTGAATTTCCAGATTTGAAAAATATTTATTCTGTTTTGGTTGGTAGAAGGGCAACCGCTTCTTTCAGACCACAAAATATTGAAATTCTGAAGGAATATCCCGGATTTTTTCAAAAAATTGAATTTCATAAAGCAAAAGACATGATTGAACTACTCACAGAGCAATTTATATCAAACAAAATTGATAAGGTAATTGTTTTTTATAACTGGTTCAAAAATTTAATTGCTCAAGTTCCTTCAAGACTTGATTTGTTACCTATTGAACCTAAAGTGGAACAGATAAACAAAGAAAAATTCAACGTAGATTATATTTTTGAACCCGACAGAAAGTCAATTCTTGATGAATTACTACCAAAGAATCTTGAAATTCAGATGTGGAAAACAATTTTGGAATCGAACGCTGCCGAACAAGCTGCAAGAATGATGGCAATGGAAAATGCAACCAACAACGCTAAAGATCTTATCAAATATCTTGAATTGGTCTTTAATAAAGAAAGACAAGCCGCAATTACCAAGGAAATGCTTGAAATCGTTGGTGGTGCCAATGCTTTAAAGAAAGGTTAATAATTGTTGACTTTCCGGATATAATCTTGTATATTGAATTTTCTCGCCATTCCGTTGTAGTTCATATAACGGATTTTCCCAAATACTTTTCGCGGGAACCAAGGCCTGTCATGAACACCACCTATTGACCATGCAATGCCAGTATAACCATTGGGATCACGGCCGTCTAATTCATATTTATCATTCAGATAGATAGCGATTTCAATTGCTTCTTCGGGATTTTTAGTCCATTCAAGGATTTTCTTTGCCCAATACATTCGCAAATAACCATGCATTTTTCCGGTTTTTACCATTTCCAATTGTGCGGCATTCCACAACTCATCATGAGTTTTCGCATTTTCGAATACATCTAAATCATAGATATAATCTCTTTGGCTTTTTCTTTCTTCATTCAAAGTGTTTTTTGCCCAGTTTTGAAGTCCTTCGAAGTTGTCGTAATTCGGATTATAAAAACAATAATTATCTGCTAATTCTTTTCGAACAATTAATTCTTCCATAAAGACTTTTTTGGATTCATTAAATCCATCAAGCCTCATAATTTCGAGAGCAACTCTTTGGGAAGAAATCTGACCAAAATGCAAATAAGGGGATAGATTTGATTGATAATCGAGTGTAGGGTTATTTCTGAACTCAGCATAATGGCTCAACTTATTTTTGATAAACATATCAAGTGTTTCGAGGGCATTATCAGCACCGGGTTTTATCCATTGCACCTCGGCGGGATATTCAGCAAATGATTTCAGGTCATAATTAAATGTGTGATTTTGATTTAAAAACTCAGATGAATTAAAAATATGTTTTTCGACTTTAGGATATTCTTCAAGAAATTCATCCAACACTTTATTGATTTTGGATCTTAGTGTGTAAGCTGCAAATTCTTCTTTGTTAGAAATAAATCGGCAAGGGACTACGTTATGAGCATCAACTTCAAAAAAAGGAATATTTATTTTTTTATTCACTTCTTGTTTCCAGCCTTTTTTTATTTTTAACGGGTCGAAGTCAGTAACTAAAGCACCTGCTTTTATATTTTCGATGAAATGGCAGATTTTTTCGGGAGGATTGCCATTGAGCAAAACAAATGGAATATTCAATGAAAAGCTTTTTTTTGCTTCATTTTCGAGAGATTTTAGCATAAAAGAAAAATGTCTGACAGAGGCATTCAAAAAGTTATCTACCAAAGTAAATACAATTATGAGATCTTCTTTGTGCCTGAAAGCCAATTCCTGAGCAAAAATTAATGCCCAGTTATCGTCAATTCTTTGATCTCTGGACATCCAATAAACAATAGCTCCTGAAGAAAATTCAGATTGATTAAATTGGAAAATACGTTTCTGATTCATAGAATTAATGTGGCATTAATTTCTCATTGTCAAGTTCTAACGAGATTGAGGCACTTTTCTTTTTTCCAATGTTTATGATATAGTTTCTCAATAGTTGTTTAATGGTTTCAATGTTCAAGTTTCTTTTTTTAAGATTTTCTGGTTCAATTAATTCGCCAACTTTTAATTCGATTGATTTATTGGATTTTTTTAGAATTTCACGAGCAAGAAGAAGGTTAGGCAATTTTGTATGAATAAAATTTGCGAAATAGAACATCATTGAATTCTTTCCAGAAACATAAAATGGAAGAATAGGAGCATTATATTTCAGTGCAAATTTAAACGCACCGTCCTTCCAGTGGTAATCTCTTATACCTGCGAGTGTTAGTCTTGCAACGGAAGCACCGGGGAAAATAATTATAGCTTCGTCTCTTTTCAGTGAGTCAATAATTAAATTTATAGAGGTTTTCTGAATTTTTTTGGACAATGAATCAACCGGAAGAAATAGCTCTTTCAGGAAGTCTAAATTCAGGAGTATATTGTTTGCTATAATCTTAACATCTTTTCTAACCTTTCCAACAGTTTGAAGCAAAGCTAAACCATCAAGAGCTCCAAGGGGGTGGTTAGCAATGCAAACAAGTTTACCCTTTGCAGGAATTTTTTTTATGTCTTCTGTTGAGACAATACTCTTAAAATTGATATACTCGAAGAAAGAATCAATAAACTCAAAATTATACTTGTCGTGATAAATTTCAAATATTTTGTTAAGTTCCTTTACTTTAAGAATTTTTGAAATAAGCAGTTCGAAAAGTTTTGCAACTGTTTCAGGTAATCTTTTGTAAAAATCTGGGATTTTTTCTTCAATAATTTTTCGAACATCAATCTTTGTCATAATAAAATTTTAATCAAATAATATGAGCCTTGAAATTATTCAAATAAAAAATACAATATAATAAATTATCATAATTGTTATGCAAAAAATAAACCAAATAGATGACTAAATAGCATTTAAAAATTTACTTTTTGTAAAAAATAAAATTATTTATTTAATTTAAAATAATTAAAATATCATAGTAAAAGAAAATGAGAAAAATAATAGCTCTTTTGACAGATTTTGGATTAAAGAATAATTATGTTGGGGTGATGAAAGGTGTGATAAAAAGTATTTCTCCCGAGGCTGAAATAATTGATATAACACACTCAATATTGCCCCAGAACATAAAACAAGCTGCTTTTGTATTGATGAATAGTTATAAATATTTCCCTGATGGAACCATTTTCTTATCAATAGTTGATCCTGAGGTAGGTTCTGATAGATTAGGCATTGGCACTTATATTAACGGGAAATACTTTATTGCCCCTAACAACGGGTTATTAAGCTATGTAATAAAAAATATTAAACTGAAACAATTTTTTTCTTTTGATAAAAGTGAATTTCATTTAGATCAGATTAGTTCAACATTTCATGGAAGAGATATTTTTGCTCCGATTGCAGCGCATATTGCTAATGGCAAGAAATTAGAAGAAGTTGGGAGAAAAATTGGAACAAATGAAATAATTATCATACCCTTTCCTCAATGTTTTCTTGATATCCAGGGGGTGTGGCATGGGGAGGTAGTTGAAATTGATATTTTTGGTAATGCTATTACTTCTCTTTCGATTGATAATTTGAAAATCAATATCAATGATTATAATGATAATTTACGATGGAAATTCGAAAGTGGTGATTTTAAGATAAAAGGATTGTCAAAAACTTTTTCAGATGTCAAGGTCGGGATGCCATTGGTTTATGCTGGAAGTAGCGGTTTTATAGAAATCGGAATAAGAGATGGCAACGCAGCAGAGAAATTTGGTCTGGAAATAGGACAAAATGTTTACGCCATTAAAGAATAACTTAATCAGATTTGACAACAAGAAATTCAATAGCCAATAATGCCATTATGGCAATACCTGTTTTAATTGCATTTTCATCTGGATTAAAATGTGAATTATGCAAAGGAATTATTTGTGTGTTTCCTTTGGGTTTAACCCCCAAAAACCAAAAAGCCGATGGAACCCGTTGAGAATAATAAGCGAAATCCTCAGCCCACATTTTTGGTTCGAAATACCTTACATTTTTTTCCCCTAAGTAATTCAAAGCAATCTTTCTTATATGTTCAACGGCTTTGTTATCATTAATGAGAGGAGGATAACCAAGGAGCGGACTAAACTTGTATTCAATGTTATAAATGTCAGAAATATTCTTAAGATTTGTTTCAATTAATTTTAAGGCTTGGTTTCTCCATTTCTGGTCGAAAGAGCGAAGAGTGCCCATAAGTTCAACTTTTTCGGGAAGTATATTTGTTGCCGAACCACCATGAATTGAAGTTATTGACAGAACACCGGGAAGCAGAGGATTTCGGTTTCTGGAAACAATGCTTTGTAAATTCATAATAAGACTTGAGGAAGCTAAAATTAAATCGCTGCCGAGATGAGGCTGAGCGGCATGAGATTGTTTGCCAAGCAATGTTATATAGAGTTCGTCCGCAGAAGCCAAAACAGTACCTTCGGAAATTGAAATGACTCCAACTTCGTTTTCGGGATCGACATGCTGACCAAATACAAAATCGGGTTTTGGATTTTCGAGAACACCCTCATTTATTAGCTTAATAGCACCGCCGGGTAGTTTTTCTTCGCCCGGTTGAAAGATTAATTTTATTGTACCTTTAATTTTTGTTTCTAATTTCTTGAGTATTTTTGAGGCACCTAATAAAATTGATGTGTGCATATCGTGACCACAGGCGTGCATAACACCATCATTTTTTGAGGAAAAGTCTAAACCAGTTTCCTCTTTTATTGGTAGGGCGTCAATATCAGCCCTAAGAGCAATACAAGGATTGCCACTACCTATATATCCAATTGTCCCGGTATCTGCTAAAATATCGAATCTAATTGAATTTTTTTTGAGAAAATTTCTTATTAGCTCTGAGGTTTTATATTCTGAAAAAGAAAGATCTGGATTTTGATGAATTTCTCGTCTGATTGATACAATTTCTTGAAAGCAATTTTCAATTTCTGATTTAATTATGCCATAGAAATTTTTCATTATTTCAGTTCCTCGATATTAACACTTAGTAAATCTATTCCAATTATTTCTGCAGTGCCTTGGAGAATCATATTTTCAATGCCAGATGGGAAATGACCAACACAGTCTATTCGCAAATTTTTCTTGCTTTTTGGAATAATTTCAATAGGGAATTTATCTATTCCCGAGATTGCAATAGATATAGCAGTTGATGTGGCACCTGTTCCGCAGGCACCTGTTTCTCCCTCAACGCCTCTTTCATAAGTTCTCAAATGAATATTATTCTGATTGTCAATATAGTAAACATTAACGTTAACGCCTCTTGGGAATAATTTTTCCAAATATCTTAATGGTTTTGCAAACCCAACAAGGTCAAAATCAAAAAAATTTTCTTCTTTATTGATTTTTGAATAATTAAATACAATGTGATCAGAATTTACATTGATGTAATCTGTAATACCAGAAAAAAAATCTTCATCAATTCTTATATTTGTTGAAATTTCTATCGGAGGAGGCATATACAAACTAACGATATCATTTTCTAATTTGGCTTTGTAAATTTCACCAGCCATTGAAAATTCAATGAAATTTTTGTCGAGATTGTCAAAAAAATTGTATTTGCCAGCAAAAAGAACAGAGCATCTACCACCATTTCCACACATAACACCTGATGAACCATCGGGATTATAAAAATCAGCATCGAAATCGAGTGAATCACTCTTGTTAATAGCGAGCAAACCTTCAGTAGGGATTCTTGCGGAACAAAATTTAGGAGCTAATTTTTCGAGTAAATATTTTGATAAATTATAATTCCTGTTGTCAATAACAGAAAAGAGATTGCCAGCACCAGACATGTATGTGATTTTAATATCCATTTGAAAGCTCAATATAACAAGATTGAAGTGTTGCTGAAATTTCCTCGTGGATCTTTCCATTAGTCGCAAGCATTGATAAATCTTCGACCCAATAATGATCATTGTTATATTGTGTAACTAACCCACCTGCTTCTCTAACAAGAAGTACACCAGCAGCTACATCCCATGGTTTAAGCTCAATTTCCCAGAACCCATCAAAACGACCATTCGCAACATAAGCAAGGTCTAAAGCGGCAGAACCAAGCCTTCGAATTGGTATTCCACGTCTGATAATACTGATGAATTGCTCAACACAATATCCCGGGTCTTTATCAACATTATATGGAAAGCCGGTTACAAGAAACGAAGTATCGAGGGAAGTGGTATCCGAAACTTTAATTGGTTCATTATTCATAAAAGCCCCACCTCCCTTCTTAGCGTAAAATAGCTCGTCCAGTATGGGATTATAGATAACGCCGACTAATAATTCCTTGTTTAGTTCAGCAGCTATGCTAACACTAAATATAGGTAGTTGGTGGGCAAAGTTGACTGTTCCATCAAGAGGGTCTATCAACCATCTGATGTTATCTAAATTTTGGAATCCAGACTTACCACTTTCTTCGGCTAAAAATTTATGGTCAGGGAAATGACTGGTTATTTTATTTATAATAGCTTCTTCGGCAAGATTGTCATATTCAGTAACCAGATTGTTTTTTCCTTCTTTGTTTTTAATTTTGAAAGAAGTTCCAAAACCTTCTTTGATAATTTTACCAGCAATCAAAGCTGCATCTTTAGCACAATTCAAAAGTTCATCAAGCATAACATAAGATATTTGTTTTTTTAAAATGATAGAAACGTTTCTTTGATAATTCAATTGAAGATGATAATAATAGTAGTGTAATAAAATTCTTAAATTAAACGTAAATCTTTTAGTATTTTTGTAAACTAACAAAAAATGTAATGAAGTTAGTTTGATTTATTAAAATTAAAGTTAGTATAAAAATGAAAATATTAAACATAAGTTTTATAATATTTGTTTTATCCTCGATTATATCGCTCTCACAAGTTGATAATTACTATATAACCGGAGCAAAAGAAAAAGAATTCGATACTTTATCTTATCGAACTACCGAGAGAATAGTAAAAGAAACTGCAGGGTTATTGGAAAAAGAGATAAATCCAGAAGAATATATACTCGGACCGAACGATGTATTAACATTATCATATTTATCAGCAAAATCCAAGCAGATTGATTTGACGATCACACCCGAGGGAAAGCTTTTTATTCCTGAAATCGGAGTGGTAGATTTGAAGAACAGATCTCTGGCAGAAGCAAAAGAGTTAATTTTCAACAAAGTGAATAATTCCGTTAAGGCTACTGATATTTTTGTTGGTTTGAAGGAATTAAGGAAGTTCAAAGTATCGGTAAGCGGAGCAATTCAGAAAAGTTCTATAGTGTCTGCATCCGCTGTTGATAGGGTTTCAGAAATAATTGACAAAGCTGGTGGTCTGAAACCTTCTGCTTCTGTTAGAAAGATAATTCTTCTTCAGAACGATGGAAAAACCCAAAAAAAAGTTGACTTACTCAGGTATTTTTTTCTTGGGGACAAAAAAGCTAATCCTTACGTTCTTGGTGGAGACCAAATTATTATACCTACACGAAACGAGAATGAAATAATAAGTATATTTGGAGAAATTCCATCTCCGGGTGATTATGAATTTTCAGAAAACGATTCATTATCAACATTAATCCGGTTCGGCAAAGGTTTTTTCAATACATCGTTTCTGGATTCCGTGGAATTATTCAGGTTTGATGATAACAAGCGTTTTGTTTCAATTTATCTTGACTTAAATAACTGGGTAGAAAAAATCAATACAAATGATTATTTACCAGGTGATATTGCATTAAAACCCGGTGACAGAGTAGTTATTAAGAGGCGTCCGGACTGGATAGAAAATAAATATACAACAATAACAGGGGAAGTCCTTTATCCCGGAAAATATGCAATTGATGGATTAACAACGAGGGTCAGCGATATATTAGAAAAAGCAGGGGGAGTTACCGAAAATGCCAATGTCGAAAGTGCTACCTTGATTCGATATAGTGAAAAAGAATCGGAAGACAAAGAGATGGAGCGTTTGAGAAGAATTCCATATAATGAACTGTCTCAAAATGAATTAAGATATTTTCAGGCACGGGCTGCCGAAATCAAGGGTATTATGGCTATTGATTTTAAAAAGATTTTAACTGATAAGGAGAGTCCGGATAATATTATTTTGTTTCATCAAGATTCGATTCACATACCATACACTAAGTACTTTGTCAATGTTCAGGGTAGGGTTAATAACCCCGGATTAGTAAATTATAAACCCCAGATGGACTATGAATATTATATTTCACTTGCCGGAGGATATGGATTTCGTGCTGATCCCGATGAAACCATAATCGTCAAAGCAAAAGGGCAGCAGTATTTGGCAAAGGATAGAAATTATAAAATAGAGCCGGGGGATAATATTCTTGTCCCACCTCAATCAGAAACTACTTTCTGGCAAATTTTTACGACAGCTTTGACTATTGTTACTCAATTAGTAACAGTTGCTGGAGTTGTATTAGCTATTATGAGATTTTAATTCGATTAGAATATGAAAAAAAATATTGAAGAATTTGATCGGAAGGAATTTTCAATAGGCACTCTATTTGATCTTGTTAAATATCACAGGAAAATTTTTATAATAATAGTTAGTGCGATTACTATCATTGTCGGGGTTTATTCCTTTATTGCTCCTGAAGAGTATGAATCTACCGCAACAATAATACCACCGGAAGATGCCGGTGCTGTTGGTGGATTGACAAGTTTTCTACAAAGTTTGTCGGGTGGCATCTCTATAGGTGGAGTTACTCAACCGAGTAGAATTCAATTATTTCAGGAATATCTAAAAAGCCGTGAAGTAGCAAAAACCATTGTTGATACACTAAAACTCAGAAATCATCCATGGTTTAAGGTTCCTAATGAAGAATTACTTTACTGGAATGTTAGCCAATTGCTAAAAGTTGAGATAAAAAGAAGTGGTTTAATTTTAATAACCACAAGGATTGAAACACCATATTTTTCGTCAAACAAAGATAAAGAAGAAGCTAAAAGACTTTCTGCTGACATATCCAACGCTGCAATTGCGGCACTCGATTTTATAATTCAAAGGAAGACAGTATCAAAAGCCAAAAGAAAAAGACAATTTATAGAAAGAATGTTGATTGAAAAGAAGACCGTGCTTGATTCCATAGACAGTCAACTTGAAAAATTCAGACAGAAAAACAAAGTCATCGAAATTGATGAGCAAAGCAAAGTGATACTTGGAAGTGCTGTTACAATTGGAGCGGAATTAGCCAAAGCCGAGATAGAACTAAGCCTGAAACAGCAGGAATACGAACCAAATTCTCCAATGTTGAAACCATTCAGAGATAAGGTTGAGAATTTAAGAAAGCAATATTTGAAAATCCAGAGAGGTGGTATTTCTTCGAACGATGATTTTTCTATTCCTTTAACCGAAGTGCCAACACTTATAAGAGAATATACCAATTTGATGCGTGATCAAAAGATCCTGGAATCTGTTAATATGTATCTTGAGACTCAAAAATATCAAGAAGCTATTCAAGAGCAGAGCGATGTCCCAACAGTTGAACCTCTTGACCAAGCTCATCCTCCCTTACTCAGGGTTTCACCAAACAGAAAGATAATGATTTTAATGGCATTTTTGGTCTCAGCAATATTCACTGTTACAGGAATATTGATTTATGGTTTCAGAAAAGGTGAAATTTACTTGAGAAAAGGGGATTCTGAGTAAGCTATTGAAGTAATCTGTTTCCTTCTTTTTTTATCTGTTCAATGAGATATTCAATTTTTTCGTTATTAATATTATTAAAGTTATGCAGATAATACTTGATTACTTTTGTGTAATAGGGTATGGGAAGTATTTCGTTGTTATATTCGATACACCTTATTTCGTCAAGAATTTCGGACAATCTAATGATGAAACCATCTTCACCTGCTACTTCAAGCAAATTTTTTCCATCATAGTTTGAATTTTTGAACTCAATAGCATCATCTGTTAAAGCATCAATAAGAAAGGTTACGTAATATCCAAAATTAAAACTGATAATATTATGGTTTAGGTCTGTTTTACTAATAAAAACATCATGAAGAAGCGAGGCAATAATCAAGTCAGGGTCAATAATTGCCAGCTCATCAATTACAATTTTGCATACTCTTGTTATATGATAAAAAACAGGCATAGAGTCCGCTCTGTAATGATTACTATAAGCCGTTTCGGCTAATTCATAAGCAGAAATAATCCTATTAACAATAGCTGGTTCAAAAGCTTTGGCTATTCTTTGAAATAATTCATCTTTGCCCAAAAAAGTTTGATAATACATAATGAATTTGACTAATTAAAATCAATTAATTCCTCAGCAGTTTTAAGTGCTGACTCTGTTAGAGTTTCACCGCTTATAAGCCTTGCTATTTCGTTAATTCTCTCGTTTCCTTCTAATGTTATAACATTCACTTTAGCTCTACCGTTGGTTTCAAATTTTGTAACGTGGATATGATTATCAGCCAAAGAAGCAATTTGGGGCAAATGAGTTATGGCAATCACCTGATTTTTTGAAGACAAATGTCTCATTGCAAGTCCAACTTTTCTTGCTATTCTACCACTGATGCCAATATCAATTTCATCAAAAATCAGAATTGGCAGGTTGTTTTTATTTGAGGACATACTTTTTATGGAAAGCATAACCCTTGATATTTCCCCGCCCGATGCAATTTCGGAAAGTCTTTTCAGCTCTGTTCCTTTATTGGTTGAAATATAAAATTCAACCTTATCAATACCGTTATAGAATAATTCAAAAGGTAAATTATCAATCAAAACATAGAGAGTCTTAAAATCATTATCGCTGGAAATTGTCAAAGGATTCTGATTAATCTGAACTCGAAATTGAGCGTCAGGCATACCAAGTTCAGCAAGAATCTTTATTATTTCGATTTCGATATTTTTTGCAACTGTTTCTCTGAGTTTGGAAATTTTAAGAGCAGCCGTTCCACATTCTCTTCTTAGATTATGAATTTTCAATCTGGATTTTTCAATTTCAAAATTAATGTTATCAGCAATTTCGAGACTTTTTTTGAGTTCTTCTCTCTTATGAAAAATATTATCATAAGAACCGTATTTTTTTCTTAATGATTTTAATTTTGTCAGTCTTAATCTCAAGTCGTCCGCAGGGATATCTGTTTCGAAATCAAGACTTGCTTTGTAATTTCTTAAATTATTCGAAATTTCTGAAAATGAAATTAAAGAGGTTTTTATCTCATTTAAATGGTCTGATAAAGTAGATTCAAATTTAATTAATTTTTCGAAATCCTTGATAACTTGATTTAGAAGTTTGTAAACTGATTCATTACCTTCAGAAAGATTTTGAAGAATTGAATCAACCAGATAGAAGATTTGTTCAAGATTTTCAATTCTCATTAAAAGTTTTTCTAATTCTTCTTCCTCGTTTTCTTTTGGAGATATCTGCTCAATTTCAGAAAGTTCAAGAGAGTATTTTTCGGTCAGTTCATTTATATTTTGACTGTCGTTAATAAGTTTTTGATAATTATTAATTTCTTTTTTTAATTCATTTATTAATTGTTGGAGTTCTGAAAGAAGGCTATTAATATTTGCCTGATCATCAAGAATTAGTATATGATTTTCAGGTTTAAGCAATAATTGATGATCGTGCTGACCGTGAAAATCAACAAGGAAGTCCCCCAATAATTTAAGTTGTGAAACCGAAGCCGGTGTGTCGTTAATGAAACATCTTGAATTGCCTTTTGCCTGAATTTCTCGCCGTATGATTAATTCATCGGTAGAGCTTGAAATATCGAAATCATCGAAAATTTTTTTAAGTTCATCGTCAGGATTAGAAATTAATTCAAAATTTGTATTATAAAACAAAGCTTCGATGATGGCTTTACTTTCACCCGAGCGGACAACATCTGAGGATGCTCTCTCTCCGAGAGCTAACATCAAGGCATCTACAATGATTGATTTTCCTGCACCGGTTTCCCCGGTAATTATATTAAGACCATCTGAAAAATTCAGCTCTATATTATCAATGATTGCAAAATTTTTTATTAGTAAACTTTTCAGCATTTAATCATTGTTGATTTGTTTAATTTTGGAAAAATAATAAAATTTCAATTAAAACCATAAAAATAAATTCTTATTGTACAATTTCAACTTCAGGTTCTAATAATATATCAAATTTTTCCAGGACGCTTTCCCTGATTTTATTACTTAAATTCAAAATATCTTTCCCACTTGCATTGCCATAATTCACCAAAATCAGTGCATGATTCTGATGAACAGCTGCATCGCCAGAGCGAAAACCTTTCCAGCCACATTTTTCAATTAGCCAAGCAGCAAACACTTTGATTCTTCCATCCGGCATTTCGTATCCACGAAAATCTTCGAATTTTTCTTTTATTTGAAAAAATTTTTCTATATCAATGATTGGATTTTTGAAAAAAGATCCCGCATTAGCAAGAACAGTAGGGTCGGGTAGTTTTCGTTGCCTTATTCTGCAAACCGACTCGAAAATATAATCGGGATCAGGATTGATTGTAGGTATTTTTCGGACTTCTTCTGCTAATTCGGCATATTTGAGGTTGATAGAAGGTTTTTTGAAAAGTTTATAAGCAACACTTATTATAAAAAATCTATTTTTGAATTTATTTTTAAAAACAGAGGTTCGGTAATCAAACTTACAATCAGCTTTCGTAAATGTTTTAATCTGGAAATTATGTAAATCAAGAGCTTTCAGATGAACGAAAAATTCTGATTGTTCTGCACCATAAGCACCTATGTTTTGTATTGGTGCTCCCCCGACTTTTCCGGGAATCAAGGCTAAGTTTTCCAATCCGAAATATTTGTTTTTCAGAGTAAGTTGTACGAAATTATGCCAGTTCTCACCAGCTGAAACTTCAAGAACAACAGAATCATCATTAGATTCGATTATTTTCATTCCTTTCAGGTTGTTCAATATAATCAACCCATCGAAATCATTTACAAAAAGTACATTTGAACCGCCGCCGAGGCAAAAAATATTTTCAGGGATTTTTTTTACATTATCAATTAATTTGTTTATTTGACTTTCCTTATCAAGTTCCAGAAATAGTTTCGCTCTGGCGTCAATTCCAAATGTGTTAAGACTTTTAAGCGATATATCCTGAAGAAATTCCATATTTAAAATATTGCCAAAAAATAAATAACAAAATTAGCAATTTGTTTTTGTAACAATCACTGTTATTTTTCGTATTTTGAGATGTTGTTTATAATTTTTTTTGAAATAATATACTCAAAATATTAATGCGTTTAATCATTTTAAATCTTGTTTTTGTATATCTGAATTTGAATTTATTTTCTCAGAATGCCGAAGAGATAATCAAAAAAGCAGAAGATATGATAAAGGGTGAAACAAGTACAGGCACTTTTACTATGACCGTTGTAAACCCTGATTTTAAGCGAACTGTAGTTATGGAATCATGGTGGGTTGGAAACGAAAAAGCCTTGATTGTTATAAAATCTCCTGCAAAAGAAGCAGGAAATAAAACGTTGAAAATCAAGAATGAAATGTGGAATTACCTTAAAAACACAGAGACAACAATAAAAATACCACCCTCAATGATGCTTCAGTCCTGGAATGGCTCTGATTTGACCAATGATGACCTTGTCAGAGAATCTGATTTAATCAAAGATTATGATATAAAATTGTTGCTCGAAGAAAAAATACAGAATGAAGATTGCTGGAAAATTGAATTAACACCAAAACCAACGGCTCCAGTGGTTTGGGGGACAATTTATTATTGGGTTAGAAAAATTGATTTTCTTCCAGCTTTGATTCAATATTATGACGAGAAGGGCAATTTGCACAGAACAATGTCATTCTCTGATTATAAAATCATGGACAAAAGAAAAATTCCTACCAAGTGGACAATTATTAATAATAAAAAAACGGGGCATTATACTGAATTTATTTATAATGATGTCAAATTCAACGTTAAAATCCCCGATAGAATTTTTTCATTCAAGGAATTAGAGAAATAAATGAAGCTTTTATTAATAATGGCGTGGCGAGGACTCTGGCGAAATAAACGCAGAACAATAATTACTATTTCTGCTGTGGCTTTTGCTACTTTTCTGACATTAATAAGCAAAGCAATGAATGACGGAACTTATCTCACCAATATAAAATATGCCGTTGATAGTTATACTGGTTATATACAAATCAATCAAAAAGGTTATATAGATAATCCAACATTAAAAAAATCATTTTTCCCTACGGAAGATATTAAATCTGTTATAAAATCAACTCCGTATTTGAAAAGTTTTACCCGAAGAGTGGTTGGTGATGGGTTGATAGCACACAAAAGCAACACGTTCGGAGTGATGATTCTTGGAATAGATCCTGATTATGAGAAAACTGTCAGCAAAATAGGTGATAAAATCAAAGATGGAAATTTTGTAAATAACTATAACAAAAATGATATTGTTGTTGGAGCTAAATTATTGGAAAAACTTGAAGCAAAGCTGGGAGATAGCATTGTCGTTCTTGTATCATGTTATGATGGCTCTATGGGTGATATGAAGCTAAGAATCGGAGGAATTATTAAATCAGGACAGGCAGAAACAGACGCCGGGATAGTCTTTATGCACATAGAAACTGCTCAGGATTTATTTGCTCTTGATGGAAGAATTTCGAGTATTGTAATCTCACTAAATGATTTTGACAAAATTAGCATAGCAAAGGAATATCTCGTCAGGAATGCAGGAAATGAACTTGAAGTTTCGGATTGGACAAAAATTATGCCTGAACTGAAACAGACAATGGATATGGATAGTGTCAATTCTCTTATATTTCTGGGAATTCTGATTGTAATTGTTGGATTTGGCATTTTGAATACTATATTGATGTCTGTAACAGAAAGGTTCAGAGAGTTCGGGGTTATATTAGCTCTTGGAGCAAGAAATATAAAAATAATCTGGGTAGTGATTTTCGAAACAATCGGAATTTCAATTATTGGTTTACTATTAGGTTTAGTGCTTGGTGCTTTATTGAACTATTATGTATATTTTAATCCAATTCCAATAACAGGAATAATGGCAGAAATGTATTCTGATTTAGGATTTATTCCAGCTATTTATACTACAGTTTCATTTGATATTTATACATATACGATTTCATATATATTAATTATTTGTTTCCTTGCTATGGTTTATCCAGTTTATAAAATTAGCAGATTGGAGCCACTTAAAGGAATTAGATTTACTTGAAATAGAAAATATGTTTATAGCAAAATTAGCATGGCGGAATATCTGGCGTAATAAGAGAAGGTCATTAATTGTAATCTTATCAATTGTTGTGGGTGTTTCTGCATCATTACTAAATGATAGTTATGGTGTTGGAATAATGAATCAGATGGTTGATAACCTTATAAAATCTCATGATTCAAATGTTCAAATTCATAAAAGCGGATTTAGAGACAATAAGAAAGTTAATGATGTAATCCCCAATTCAAATCGTATTAAATCAATTTTAGGAAAATTAAATGATATAAAGGGTTACTCCGAAAGAGTAATTTGCTTTGGACTTATTAGTAGTGCTGCTAATTCATCTGGAGTCTCGATAGTCGGAATAAAACCAGAATTAGAAAAAAATGTTACTGATATTTATAAGAAAATAATAGCCGGCAGATATCTTTCCAATGGAAGAAATGAAATTGTTATAAGTAAAAAGGTTGCCGAAAAACTCGAGGTGGAAATTGGTGATAAGTTAGTTGCCGTTGCTTCAGATGTGAATGGAAATGTTAGCTCTCAAATGTTCAGAGTCATTGGGATTTATCGTTCAGGTATTTCTGAATACGATAATATTAATATTTATATTCCTTTAGCCGATGCTCAGGAGATGTTGAATTTAGGGGATAATATCCACGAAATCGCAGTCAGTATTGAGGATTATAGAAAAAGCAGTGAACTGAAAGATAAAATATTGACTGAATTTAATAAAAACGACATTGTTAAAGATATATATGAGGTAAAAACCTTTCAGGAAATAATGCCTATGATGATTGCTTTTCTTGATGTTTACCATCAAATGAGTTATGTAATTTATCTAATTATCGGAATAGCAGTTCTCTTCGGAGTTGTCAATACTATGCTGATGACTGTGATGGAGAGGATAAATGAATTTGGTGTCATAATGTCAATAGGAATAAGAAGGGGTAAATTACTTAGAATGATAATGTATGAATCTTTGTTTATGGGATTGTTAGGTACAATTATAGGTTTTATTGTTGGTTTATTGATTTATTACCCTATGTCAGTCAATGGAGTTGATATGAGTCAGTTTTCAGAAAGTATGGCTTCCTTCGGATTACCAAACCAGATATATCCTGAATTAAATATGAATGTGGTTATCAATACTCTTTTGATTATACCACTTGTAACAGTGATAGCGGGGATTTTTCCTGCTATCAAAGCAACTAGATTGCAACCATCGGAAGCTGTCAGATTCGTTTAATTTTAAGTGAAACAATATGGAAATATTACGTGTTGAAAATTTAACAAAAGAGTATTCCAGCAACGGAGTAAGCGTAAGAGCTTTGTTTGATATCAATTTGAAATTCGAGCAGGGTGAATTTACTGTTATTGCCGGACCGTCAGGATCAGGGAAAACTACTCTTTTAAATATTATTGGGACTCTTGATAAACCAAGTTTCGGAAAAGTCTATTTTCTTGGTGAGGAACTGAGCAAAAAAAGCAAATCTGAACTATCAGACCTGAGATTGAATAAAATTGGTTTTATTTTTCAGGCATATAATCTGATTCCAGTGCTGACAAACCTCGAAAATATTGAATTTCCGCTGATGCTCTTAGGAATGTCTGCAAAAGACAGAAAGGAAAGAGCTATGAGGATCATGGAAGAACTGAATATTGCTGAACTTGCCAATAAAAGACCAAACTCAGTCAGTGGTGGACAGCAACAAAGAGTCGCTGTAGCAAGGGCTATTGTTCACTCTCCGATACTTGTTCTTGCTGACGAACCAACCGCCAATCTGGACTCAAAATCTGCAAGTAGTTTACTCGATTTGATGGAAAAAATGAATGCAGAAAAAAATATCACCTTCATTTTCTCTTCTCATGATAACAATGTGATTGACAGAGCTAAAAGGTTGATATTACTAAGGGATGGGATAGTTATTCAGGATGAAAACAAATAAAAACTTATTCATTATTATATTCATTTTCATGTCTGGTTTATCAAAGGCTGAATTTGATTTTAACATCAATGGATACCTATATAATATGAGTATTTATCAAAAGTTAAATCAATCATATAAAGAACTGCAGTTTGATATTGATAATAAAAACCTATTTCTGAATTTGAATAGATTTAGAATAAGACCTGTTCTAAATCTCTGGCAAGGGGCAAGAGTGGAGATTCATCATGAAACCAATCTTTTGTTTTCCGATATTAGTTCTCCGTTATTAATAAATCCAGAAAAAACCAATCGTCAGGCTGTTAAGCTGAACTGGAAACTAATCTCTAATAATAATATAATATTAACGCATTTTATTGACCGTTTGTATTTTAAGCAATCTTTTGAGAATGCTTCGCTTGTTATAGGAAGGCAAAATATATCGTGGGGCTCTGGCAGGGTATGGCAACCAACAGATTTATTTAATCCAATAAATCCAGCAAATTTTAGCAAATTCGAAAAAGATGGAGCCGATGCTGTTTCTTTAAAATATTTCTTCGGGTCTTTTACTGATTTAGAAATGGTTTGTAATTTCAGGGAAGTGATGAGTGACATTAATTTTGCCGCCAGGCTCAGGACAAATTTCAATGAATTTGATGTATCAGTTATGAGTGGAAAATTTGATAGAAGGATTGTTATTGGTGGGGATTTTGCTGGAAATTTTTTCGGTGCAGGAATACGGGGCGAGGCTCTTTTTTCTGCTGGTGAGAATGATTTAAAATCTAATTATGTTCGTTTAATTTTCGGATTGGACTATCAATTTACTTCTAAGCTATATTGTTTAATCGAATATCAGTTTAATGGTGCAGGAACTGAAGACAAAGAAAAATATGATTTCGAAAGGCTATTGAAGGGTGAAATACAGAATTTGAATAAAAACTATGTTATTACAAGTGCCAATTATTTGATTCACCCGCTTATAAGTCTTAACTTAAGTTTACTATCCAATCTAAATGATAATAGTGGTTATGCTTCCCTTGCATCGGCTTATTCTATTTCAGATAATTTAAATTTCAGGCTTGGAGGGGTGTATTTTTATGGTGCAAACAAAACTGAATATTGGTATTTTATCCCCTCAGCCTATTTCCTCGTTGAATTTTATTTTTAATCGAATTCTAATAAAAATTTTTTTAAAAAATTTTCAAAAACTAAATTTTTTTTGAGACCTTTCTGCTTTTTATGTGTTTAATATAAAAACAAGTTGAAATTTTAAAAATTTATTATAGAAAGGAGTTTTTATCGTAAAGTTTTACATCAAAATTCATAGGTGAAATATGGGAAAATAATACTCATTTAGGTTTAATAATAAATGGGTGTTAAAAAATGAGAACAGAATTTGATGTAAAGCCACTGTCTTATACCAATAATGGCAAAAGTCAGCGAACAAAAAAACTGGACAATAAAGCAATTCGATATTTAAAAGTTCGTAGATTAACAGAGCTCATCTTTTTGATAGTTTTATTACCACTTTATTTGATAATCATTTCAATATGTAGCATAGTCCTTATTTTTGATATGGGTTGGAACATTTTCTTTAAACAGGTTAGAGTTGGAAGGTATGGACTTCCATTCAATATTTATAAATTCAGGACAATAAGGGAAGATTCAAATAATGGAAAAAAACAAAACAGAATTTCAAAAATCGGACTTTTTTTCAGGAAGCATCATCTCGATGAGTTGCCTCAATATTTTAACGTTCTAAAAGGGGAGATGAGTGTTATTGGACCTCGCCCAGAAGTTATTAGTGAATTTCTGTCTTTCTCGATGCAAATCAAAGATTACAAGATTAGAAAACTTGTTCCTCAGGGGATAACAGGACTTGCTCAAATATATAATACTAACTCTCAGAGATTAATTGATAACATTGTCAAGTTGAAGTATGACATTGAATATATTGAGAATATTTCTATAAAAACAGACTTAAAGATTTTGGTAAAGACTATTATAGTTTTTTTGAGAGGAAAGGTATTAATAAATCATTCACTCATAAATTGTTTAAAGAAATAATTAACATTAAAAATAAAAAAGCCCGGAAACATAATCCCGGGCTTCAAGAGTTCACAATTTAGAGATAAATCATTTTATGATTATCATCTCTCTCGATTCAATAAAAGGTCCGGAGATTATCTTGTAATGATATACTCCTGAAGGTAAACCTAATGAAGAAATATTTAGTTTTACTTCGTAAAGACCCGGTTTCTGGTGTTCATTAACTAATGTTGTTACCTTTTCTCCAAGACTGTTGAAAAGCGATATATTTGTAATTCCTTCAAGTGCAACTGAATATTCGAATCTGGTATTATCCACGACAGGGTTTGGTTGATTCTGGGTTAATGAATACCTGTTTCCAGCAATTTCAATAAGTCTTATTGTATTAACACAAACGGGAAGAATTTCAATATCGCCGGGATACTCTTCCACAACAACATAAGGTCTGTTGAAAACATTCATTTTCACAGGAAGCGGGATAATATCCAGATCGCTGAGGAATGTATTCATCTGGAATCTAAACAAGACTCTGGAATTACTATTACCTAATGTCAAAGGGGTATTCCCGCTGAAAGTAACACTAAGAATAAGTCCATCAAGAATTTTTACATCCTGACAGGTCCAACCTTCAAGCATTGTTCCTTTGGTGTCAATATCAGCACATGAACTAACTTTAGGATAAACATCCTGAACATTTTTCCTCCCTAGTGATTTAAATGTAACTTCAACGGTGATAGAATTTATATTGGCTTGTTCAAGTAGTTTGGTTTCATCAGGATGTTTGTCAATCATGACTTCGATGATTTTTGGAAAGCCCGGTTCAACTTTGTAAACACCCTTAGGAATTTTCACGATAGTTTTCAGAATCATACCTTTTCCAGTAAGATAGGAAACGGCATCTCCTATGTCAGTTTGATAATTAATTTGCATGTTATATTGTTTCACTTCGGAAGGAGTGAATTTCACGTCCACCCAAAGAGTATCCCCAGCAGCTAATTTAAATGGAGCAGTTGGATTCAACAATCCTGATTTAGAAGTGTACCAAGAGTTAATACTGAAATTGTTTACGTCCCCGGTTAAACTTGCGGGTATGTCTCTTGTGATTTGTATTTCCACAGAGCCGGTATTAGTCAGAAAGACCTTCCCATCTTTGGATAAAGTAATGAAAATAGTCCCGTAGTCATAATCTGATGTTAAAATTCCTTGATTGTAGCCATAGCCATAGAGAAAATCTCTTGCGTAGTCTGGAGCATCACTGAATGCAACAAGTTCTGCAGTGTGTTTTCCTGCTTTTTTAGCTGTGAACTTGATCGGAACATCAAGATAACCATTGACTTTTATTATTGTATTCTTTCCTTTAATAGTGTTATTATAAAAGTCAGGGTCAATTTCGAAAGCATCTTTGTCCGGACCTTCTATTTTCAGATCGAATAAGGTAAGGTCCATTGCTGTTTCAGGGTTAATAGTAACATGCTGAACTTCGCCTTTATCATTAAGTGATTCGCCGATTTTGATCGGTGGCAGAAACTCTTTTCCAACAACTTTGATATGAGGAAGAATTCCTATTCCTTTCAAATAATCAAAAGCAATTTTCTCTGTTCCATCGAAGTCAGCTATGATTTTAACTTTTGAAGTATAGCTTTTTTCTTCCTTTGGTGCAAAGAAAGCGTCAATCTGAACGGGCGTGTTCGGAGCAAGTGTTCCAGGAATTTGAGCAGAGTTAATTCTGAAAACATTATCTGGATCATCTTCAATGATTATATCTTTGACCTTTAGATTAGTGTTTCCTGAATTATCAACCGTGATGTGCCACGGATATTCTGAAACGCCTGCATACTGGTCAATAATTCTTCTTCGTTGCCAGTCATATCCGACGATGAGTGGACCGGCTTCGATTCCAATTCCAACCCAATCTGAGTATAATTTTTCAACTTCTGTATTTCCTTTGAAGAATGCTCTTGTTGAATCGGTAACACCGGGTTTGTCAGGTTTATAATAAACAGTGAAATAATGCACCTGACCGGGTTCAAGAACTAACGGGAAGTCCAGATTATCAACTCGAGTGAAGTGAGTTTTATCCTCCCATGTGATTTCGTATAATTCAACTTTTGTGGAGCCTTTACTAATGATCTGAACTAACTTTGGAACTTCTTTGCCAACCGGAGTGGGTGCCCATCTTGCATCATCAATCCAAACAATTGGCTCGCCAGTGGTGAATTCCAACCCCACAATCGTTTTGGGGAAGCATGTTAAAACAGCTATAATTGAATCTTTAACAGGTCTATTATACATGCTTAAAGCTGTTGCACATACTGTGATTTCTTTTGATTCACCGGGTTGCAAAGTTAATGGGATGTCCTTTGTATCAATCTCAAAATCTTTTACACCTGATTTAAGTTTAAGCTCGAGGACAGTCATTGGAACTTTGCCGGGATTGGAAATTTTGAATGTTTTGCAAACCTTCTGGTTAAGTTTCAACATGCCAAAATTAATATATGTGGGGTCAGCCGCAATTTCTTCGGGTGTGTATTCATAAACTTTTGTAATTGATTTACCGGAACGTGTTAAAACCATTACAACACCTTTGGCAGGTTTTGTAACATCTTTCACTTTCAAGGTGTATGAAACTTTTTTATCGCCTGAGGTAAAGTTTGGATCTTTATTAAAATCGTAATTATCTGATTCAGAAGCTTTGAAGACAACAGAAAATATTCCAGCACATTCTGCGGTATCAGGAATTGCAAATCCCTGTCCCTCAACATCCCCGCAATACATTTTATCAATCACGTAGAGTGAGTCCTCGCAAGGAGTAGAATAATTAATTCCAACAGGATATCCATAAGCGAAACCATCTTTGGTCCTATCCCAATTACCGTATGCATAGGCAGCAAATTTTGCACTATCTATGGCTTCAAAGTAATGGTCACCAGCAGGGACCATCTCAGTTATGTAAACATAATCGGTCCCTTGGATTTTCTGAATTTTAGTTCCCCAGATAGAAGTTATAGACTTACCATCGAAGAAAATTTTGTCTCTGTATTTCTCTTCGAACGTAATATAAATAAAATTATCAATTGCTTCTGGAGATCTGAAAGCTGCATAGGAACACCATCTTTCGAGAGGTGCTAAAATTAACATCATACCCTGACCACTCTTCCATGGATTCTGAGGTTCATCGCCGCCCTTATCAATTGACCCCATCATTCCGTTATCATCCCACCATGTTTTACCATATTGTCCAATAATCACTGGATAATTAGATTTATAAAGGGCAGGGACTTCCATGTTGATTATATCGTGTCTGTCGCCTTTTTTAAGAATTGGACCAATTCTCATAAATCCTGAACCATCCTGTCTCATTTGCAAGAGTTCAGTTCCATCCTGACTGGCAACAATTCTTATCAGATCTCCAAAGTCGTCCTGAACGATGGTTTTTCCTCTTGGTCTATTAACATATTTAATTGGAGCCGATAAGTATGTATTGCCCCAAAGTTCGACTGGCCAGAGCATTTCGCAGAGCATATTTCTTGAAAAATTTGCCCAAGGTTCCTGCCACCCTGTTCTCATACCTATAAAATACCTTGGGAAGGCACCTTTGGTATGTCCGGAAATAACTGCTATCGGTTTATTGGCAATTATTTCTGTCCCGGTTAAATCAGTTGACCAGTCCTGTGATAAACCCGGTTTGGGTTTTCCAAGGATAAGATAAGTTTGTCCTTTGTTTAGTGTAACTCTTTTTGATGCACCTTTTTCAACTTTTTCAGTGGAAGTCTTTGGAAAATAAGTAACGCTTGTATTGTCCTGAGTAGCAATAATCAGAATTTGCGGTGGCTTTATTTCATCTGTCTCATCCTGATATAGATTTAGAGTAAAATAGCGTTTTCCAAGCCATTCAACCGGAATTACGCGGAAAGCTTCACCAGACCAGCGATAAGACAGATAAACAGCTACTGTAATTGGATCTTCTGATTCTACGTGGATACCGTAGTTTTTTACAACTTCAGATTCACGATTCATCAGTGCATCGGGCATGGGTACCTGAGTTACTTTATGAGGTTCAATACTGACTGTTTTAGTCCAACCGGTTTCCATCTCGCTAATTGTGGCTGTAGTTTTAACTTTTGATGATATCCATACTGCTATGGGGAACTCTCCTCGAATAGGCTCGGGATTTTGGACTGAAATCTTGCAATAAGGAAGACCAAACCAGTATTCCCTGCCATCAGTGATTTCTCCAGTTTTCATTTCCTGAGCAAGAAGAGCGAATGTTGGTAGTAATAAGTAAAAAATTACAGTAAAAAATTTTTTCATTACACCTCCTATAGGTTGTAAATTAAAATAAATATTTAATAACATAATAACATTTTTATCAAGATAAAGTTACATAAATTTAGATACAAAAACAAAAAAAGCCCGATAAAATTTTTTATCGGGCTTTGTAATATCTTAGCATATTACTATTTGACAATAATTATTGGTTTAGTGTCTGTGAATGGACCTGATTCTATCTTGCAATGATATACTCCTGATGCTAAACCAAGTGCATTCAGGTCAATGGTTAATGTATATTGTCCCGGTTTCAAAGTTTGGTTAAGCAGGGTAACAACTTTTTCTCCACTACTATTGTATAATGAAATGGTTGTATTGCCTTCAATTCCTATTTCATAATCAAACGATGATGTATTTGAAGCTGGATTTGGAGTACTTTGAGATAGAGAGTATCTGAATCCGCTTATCTCAATTAGTCTTGCTGTGTTAACACAAACAGGATTAATCTTGATATCACCCGGTTTTTCTTCTACTTCAACATAACCTGAAGGTACACCAAGCACCTGGAATTCACATGGTAATGGAATTAAGTCAAGATCACTGAGGAAAGTAAGCATTCTGAACTTCAATAGAGTTCCTCCGTTACCGCTGAATTTAAGGGGTTGGGTATTGGTCATATGAACCATCAAAGTTTGATTGTTCAGAATATCAGCATATTCGCATTTCCAGCCTTCTGTCATTGTGCCTTCAGTAACAATGTCAGTGCAGGATTTAACATCCGGGAAAACATCCTGAACTCCGAACCTACCATCAGATTTAAAGTGAATAATAGCTTTGAAGTCTGTTATATTAGCTTGTTCGAGAGCTTTTATCTCATCTGGATGTTGATCAATCAAAAATTCTATATAATTAACTGCTTCGCCGGGATTGACACGGTATTTATCTTTTGGAATTCTGGCTATTGTCTTTAATATCATACCTTCGCCAACTACCTTTGAATAAGCAACTTTACCGTCAGCAAGTTTATATTCAATCTGGGCGTTAAATTTTCTGACAGCATCGGGAGTAAATTTAACTGTTACAAACAAGGTATCATTAGAACCGATTGTAAATGGGGCTTTAAGGTTTGTTTCTCCATCAGAAGCTCTCTTAAGACCCTGTATGTAGAAATTATTGAAATCACCCTGAATACTTGCGGTTATATCCTGAGTTATTGTAACTGGTTTGTCTCCAAGATTAACCAGGTAAACAACACCAAGATTTGATAGAGTTTTGAATATTTTGCCATGGTCCCAATCAGTCGTAATAAGGCCTTCGAGATAGCCATAACCATAGAGATAATCCCTTGCATAGTCGGGAGCATCGCTTTCGGCAATTAATTCTGCGGTATGTTTTCCGGGATGTTTGGCTGTGAATCTAATTGGAACGTCAATACCATCGCTAATATTAATTACAAGATTTTTACCTTTTATAGTATTATTATACCAATCCTGATCAATTTCAAAAGCATCTTTATCCGGTCCTTCGATTTTAAGATCGAAAATTGTCAGAGGCATTTCATGACCGGGTTTCAGATTAACATGCTCAACTTTGCCGTAATTATCGAGTGATTTTCCAACAAGAATTGGTGGCTGAAATTCATGACCGGTTACTTTGATGTGTGGAAGAATTCCAATACCTTCGAGCCATCCAGAAGCCTTTTTCTCTTCACCATTGAAGGTGGCAATTAATGTAACTTTAGATTTGTATATTTTTTCTTCCTTTGGTGCAAATGTTGCAGGAACAGTAATCGGTTGATTGGGTTGCAATGTACCGGGAACGTCATTAGGATTGAAATAGAACACATTATCCGGATCATCTTCCTTGACTATTCTAACGTTTTGTAATGGTGCGTTTCCACCGACATTATCAATTGTCATTTGACCGGTATAGTGAGTAACACCAGCCCATTGGTCAATAACTCTTTTTCTTTGCCAGTCATAACCTTGAATGTATGGACCAGCATCAAGACCGGCACCTACCCAATCTGAATATAATTTATCTTTCTCGGTATTTCCTTTGAATATTGCTCGTTCTGTGTGTTTAACACCCGGAACATCAGCTTTATACCATACTGTGAACCAAAAATCTTCTCTCGGTTTCAAAACAATTTTGGTCGGGAATGGCAAATCAGTTCTTGTAAAGTGAAGTGTGTCGTTCCATTCGATTGAATATAATTCAACGGGGAAATCGCTTCGGTTAATTATTTGAACTAATTTTGGCATTTCAACATTTATTGGAATCTCGCCCCAGTCAGCATCACCAATCCATACAACGGGTTCGCCGGTTCTAAGTTCGAGAGCAGGATTTATTTCTTCATAACAGCTTAGAACTGCTATAACGGTATCCCGAACAGGAGTTGGAGCCATAACAAGAGCTGTGGCACAAACTTCAACATCTTTTGTTTCGCCGGGTTGCAAAGTGAATGGAACACTTGATTTGTCTATAACAAATTCAGATTTATTAAATTTAAGTTTTAGGTCTTTAACGGTAACAGGTACAGTTCCGGGATTTTTGAAGGTGAAGGTTTTGCAAACTTTTTCGCCTTCTCTCAATCTACCGAAATCTATTGCGAGAGGTTCAACTGCAATCTGTTCAGGAGTATATTCATAAGTTTTGTACATTGTTTTGCCAGAGCGTGTCTGAATTTTTACAACTCCCTTTGCAGGTTTTCTCACATCAATTACCTCTAACTTGAAGTTAGCTTTTTTATCTCCAGAAACAAATTTCGGATCAATCCAGAAAGTATAGTTATCTGATTCTTTTTCTCGGAAAATTACATTGTAAATACCGGCACATTCGGCTGTTGGAGGAAGTGCAGTTGCTACTCCAGTAACATTGCCGCATTCCATAGCATCCTGAACAATTAAAGAATCAGTGCAAGGAGTGTTATAATTCATACCAATTGGATAGCCATAGGCAAAACCATCTTTTGAACGGTCCCAATTCCCATAAGCGTAGCCGGTGAAAACAGCTTTAGCCTTTTTGGTATCATCAAGATAGTCACCTTCTATCCAGTGATCTCCTGCGCTGATTGATTGAGTTATATAAGCATATTCAGTCCCTTCGAGATATTTGATAGCGTTTCCGAATTTGGCGCTAAACGGAACACCATCAAATTTTAACTTGTTCATATACTCAGCTTTGAATGTGATATAAACAAAGTTGTCTATACCTTCTGGTGCTCTGAATGTTGCATAGCTTGTATATCTTTCGATAGGAGTAAGTGTTACAAGCATACCCTGACCATTTCTGGATGGATTCTGGATATCATCTTTGTTTTTATCGGTGCCGGGACCTACTGCGTAATTCCACCATGTTTTACCGTATTGACCAGCAAGGACAGGTTTAGTAGCTCTATAGTAAGCTGCCTTTTCCTGATTTATGATATCATAATATTCACCTCTTTTAAGGACAGGGCTGATTGTCATAAATCCAGAGCCATCCTGTCTCATCTGAGTAATTCTTGTATTGTTTTCGGTAGCGACAAATCTTATCAAATCGCCTCTATCATCCTGTATCTGACCTCTGATTCTTTCGGGACTGTAATGCAAAGGAGCAGAGATATAATCAGTGCCGAGTAGCTCGATGGGCCACATAGCATCGGTCATCATGTTTCTCATAAAGTTGCCTGGTCTGCCAAGCATTGTTGCCTGATATCTGGGGAAAGCACCCTTGGAGTGTCCGGATATAACCTGTATTGGTTTATTCGATGTAATGTATGTACCGGTTAAGTCAGTTGAATTGTCATGTACCAATGGTGCATCTAATTTGCTCAAGATAAGGAAAGTCTGACCTTTCATCAAAGTGACTCTTCCTTTTTCTCCAGCTTCTAATTTGAATGTAGGTGCAGTCGGCATATAATCAACTACAGTGTTATCTTCTGCAGCTGTAATAAGGATTTGGCCGGGTTTCAGTTTGTCAGTTTTATCAAGATAAAGGCAAAGGGTTACGTATTTTTTCCCAAGCCATTCTACGGGTGTAACTCTCAGAGCTTCACCTGACCAGCGATAGGACATATAGATAACCACAGAGATTGGATCATCGGCTGTGATGTTAATACCAAAATTTTTGGGTTCTTCAACAAATGGAGGTCTGTTCATAACAGCATCGCCATAAGGAACCTGGGTAATTTGGTTAGCTCTGATGACATAATTTGTTTTTGTGCCAGTCTCAGCATCAGAAACTGTGGCACGGGTGTCAACTTTGGATGAAATCCAGATTAGAATTGGATATTGACCCCTGATTGCTTCGCCGTCCTCACGGGCACAATAGGGCAATCCGAACCAATATTCCTTTCCTTCCGTGATTTCTTCCTGAATTATCGGTTGTGCAAATGTCTGCAAACCGCTAATGATGAGGGTTATTAATATTAAACCCATCAATCTGGAAAGAGTTGTAAAGGATTTTAGCATTTTAACTCCATGATTTAATTAAAAAGTACTTTTTCTTGATTTTCTGTATATTTAATCATCGTAATATTACAAAAAATATTTTAAAAAAACAATAGGTTTTTCAACAATTTAAAAAAAAATTAAAAAAAATTAATAAATCAGTTTTACATTAACTAATATATATTTTATTTTCATCTAAAAATTCACAATTTTTATTTAACGTTCATAAAATAATAATTATATTTATATTGTTATAACAAGAAATTATGACTTTTGTTACAGTTATTTATAAATTTTTTTAGAAAAAATAATGAAAAAAAATAAAACATCAAAGCTATATGTCAGATTATTATTGATAGCAATAGTAAGTTCTCAATTTTTATTTTCGGGCGAAACAAGATATAATTTAGTAAAAATCTACTATCAGGGTGAATTAGAGCATTTTTTTAGAAACAATCAATTGCACTTCGACGATGAAGATATTTTATCAATTGATAAAAATTCTTTTCAGGCAATTTGTAATAAAGCTGAACTCTCATTTTTATCAAGGAAAAACCTGAACTATGAAATTGTAATACCTGACTTAGAGTCCCATTTAGAAAAAAAATTGATAAATTCCAAAGAAACCAGGATAATATTTGAAGATTCTGATGATTTCAAATTAGGTTCAATGAGCGGTTATTTCACATTGAATGAAATTTATGATTTTTTTGATAACTTGTCAGCAAAATATCCTGATTTAATAACCGAAAAATTTGAAATTGGCTACAGCATCGAGAACAGACCTATTTTTTGTTATATATTAGGGAAAAGTTGGAACAACGAAAATCCAAAGATTTTGATAACGGCTCTTCATCACTCAAGAGAGCCATTATGCCTGATGACCCTTGCTTATTTTATCAATGACCTTTTGAATAATTACGAAAAAAATGACGAGAAAGCCAGAAGTATTCTGGACAATAATTTACTTTATATTGTGCCGGTTGTGAATCCAGATGGATATATTTATAATCAGGTCAGATATCCCAACGGTGGTGGATTATGGAGAAAAAACAGGAGAATGCACAACGATTCTACATTCGGGGTTGATATCAATCGTAATTATGGTCCTTATGAATACTGGAATTCACAAAATTTTGGTTCTTCGACTGACTCGACAATTGAAACATACAGGGGTAAAGGACCTTTTTCAGAACCAGAAACACAGGCAATAAAGAGATTATGCGAATCGAACAATTTCAAACTGGCACTAAACCTCCATTCCTTTGGCAATCTTTTACTATATCCAAATTCTGCATTGTCGAAAGAAACAGTTGATTCAAATTTATTCAGGAGTATAGCAAAACATATAAGTTCGAAAAATTTATTTTGCTTCGGGAGAGATTTGCAAACAGTCGGCTATACTTCAAGAGGGACTTCTGATGATTGGATGTATCTTGAAACCCCACAAAAAGCCAAAATTATGGCTTTTACTGCCGAAATCGGAACTCCAGCTGACTTATTTTGGCCCGAAAGCAATAAAATTATATCATATTGTCAAACTTCTCTCAAACTGTATTATGAATTTCTTAATAGTGCCTATTCAAACTTGGTTCCGATAAATTATGAAGGGTTTTATGATTTTAAGGATAATTTATTCAATATAAATTTTGAATTTCAGAATATTGGATTAAAACAAATTGAAAATGGGTGTATAATAAGTTTAGAGCCATTGGATAAGGATATTGAAGTGATCAATCCAATAAGAAATGCCCGAAATCTCAAAACATCTGAAATTCAAAAAGAAAATTTCAAAATTAGGAGGAAAACACTTAAAACTATTAAATCAGAGATGTTCAGGATTACTATCCAGAATGAAAAATATCTTTATGAGGATACTTTGAGTTTTTTTATTGATCAATATGATTCTCTGAGCCTTTTTGATAAGGGTAAACTAAAAGATGATTGGAATTTAGGTGAATGGGGGCTTGAGTATGTTGATGAGCTGAATGAATTTGTTCTAAGTGATAGTCCCAAAGGATTTTATAAGAATAATAATGAAAATTATATCCAGCAAATGACACCGGTAAAATTAATAACAAAAAATGCAATTCTGGAATTCAAAACCAAGTGGTCAACTGAAGCAAACCGGGATGCCTGCGTTGTGCAGGTATCAACAGATGCAGGAAAGTCGTGGAATTATTTAAAAACCCAGAGAATGATAGAAGGTGACGGAGCCCAAAAATCAAGATTTGTCAAAGGTCTTTTTGGTTTGCACGGTAACTTTAACCACTGGAATGTTCAATCTGTCGGTCTTGAAGATTTTTATGGTCAGGAAGTAATATTTAGATTTGGTTTGTTGAGCGATCTGAGCAAAAATTTTGATGGGTGGTATCTAAGTAATATTAAAGTCAAACTATATCAAAATATTAATTCAAAAGAATCAATTATTGAAGGAGGAAAATTATCAGTATATCCTAATCCACTCACTTCAAAAGATAAGATTCTTAAAATTGAAAATAATCAAGATAGTGAAATGGTCTATAAAATTTACGACTGTCTGGGAAATGAATATTATTTACCGGAAATATTTAAAAATGGGAGAAATATCTATCTGAATGTGGAGAAACTCATGACAGGTATTTATTTTATCTTCGTTCAGAGCAAAGAAAGCCTCAATGTATTAAAGTTAATTGTTCTGGAATAGTATTAAATTTAACTAACTGAAAATAAATTTTTGAATTGTATTTGTTTTCGATAATATTTTAAATAAATTGTGAGTGCTGGAAAATCAAATTAAAGGGTAAATATGAATAAAGCAGTAATTATGGCAGGTGGCTTTGGCACAAGATTAAGGCCACTAACAATGACAATACCAAAACCTATGGTTCCGATATTAAATATTCCAATGATGGAACATATAGTTAATTTATTAAAATCTCATAAAATCACAGACATTGTTTCAGTGTTGTATTTTCAACCAGAAATTATTACATCTCACTTCGAGGATGGCTCTAAATTTGGAATTGAGATGAAATACGTTCTGGCTCAGGCTGATTATGGCACAGCAGGTGCTGTGAAAAATGCCTATGAATATCTTGATTCCCGGTTCATAATTATTAGCGGAGATGTTCTTACTGATTTCGATTTATCGAAGGCTCTTGAATTTCATATCTCAAAAAATGCCATGGCAACAATCTTGCTGACAAGAGTTACAAAACCATTGCAGTATGGAATAGTTATGACCGACCAAAATGGATTGATTACCCGCTTCCTTGAAAAACCAAGCTGGGGCGAAGTTTTTTCCGATACTATAAACACTGGAATTTATATCCTTGAACCAGAAGTTCTTGATTTGATTCCTTATCAACAGGAATTCGATTTCAGCAAGGATTTATTTCCATTAATGTTGAGCCAGAAATTACCATTATATGGCTATATTGCTGAGGGATATTGGAAGGATGTCGGCAATCTCACAGAATATCAACTCGGGCAACAAGATGCTCTGAGCGGTCAGATAAAATTAAATGTTCAGGGGGTTAAAAAGAATAATGTTGCATTCGGTAAGAATACAAAAATAGCCCCAACTGTTAAATTCAAGGGGAATGTAGTGATTGGAAATAATTCTTCTATCGGTGATCATTGTGAAATTACTAACTGTGTCATCGGGGATAATGTTTCGATCGGAATCGGTGTTAAAATGACCGGAACAACAATCTGGAACAATGTTGCGATAGGTAATTTTTCTGAGCTGAATGATGATGTAATTTGTAATGATTGTATGATTGGAGCTTCAGTTACAATAGGTGAAAACGTCTTTATTTCGGTTGGCTGCACAATTGGTAATAAAGCAAAACTGAATCCAAATATCAAGTTATGGCCACTAAAACATGTCGAAGAAGGAGCTACCTTATCAAGTTCACTGGTGCAGGAGGAAAAATGGTTAAGGGAATTATTTACTGACGCACGCATCACGGGATTATCCAATATTGAAATCAATCCAGAGTTTGGCGCAAAATTGGGTTCTGCAATAGGTATGGCTTTTGGACAAAACGTAACTTTACTTGCAAGCCGTGATCCCGATAGAGTATCAAGAATTATGAAACGTTCAATCACTGCTGGAATATCATCGGTTGGTGTTAATGTTAATGATTTGCAGACAACATCAATACCCCAGACAAGACAGGAACTAAGAATTGGAAAGTATGCAGGAGGTTTTCACGTCAGACGTTCGCCCAGAGCAGCAAATATGACAGATATTATTATTTTCAACAAGGAAGGTAGAGATATTCCGATATCAAGAACAAAATCAATTGAAAGGTTTTTCTTCGGCGAGGATATCAAACGAGTTCATCATGACGAAATAGGGCATATTTACTATCCAGAAAGAACAAATGAGATTTATATAAACAGATATCTACAAACCTTAAAAAAGGACATAATCAAAGCAAGAAAATATAAACTTTTAATGGATTATTCATATGGTTTGGCTTCAACAATTTTTCCTTATATACTCGGTAGTCTGAATGTGGAAACACTGTCATTGCACGATTATGTTGATGCATCTCGCTTCAAACCCGACCCGACAATGGATTCCTCAGGTGGAGATGAAGTTGCTAAAATTATGCGTTCATTAAGATATGAGCTTGGATTTGTTATCGAACCCGGTGCCGAAAAGATTTTATTGATTGATGACAGAGGAGTATTGATATCAACCCAGAGGCTTCTTACAATTATTACCAAATTATTCTTAGAAACTAACAGAGATAAAGAACCATATAAAATAGGAATTTCGATTATAGCTTCAAGCGAAATAGATGAAATAGCATCAGATTATAACGTTGAAATCGTGAGAATCAAGAATTCTCATTCAGCAATGATGGAAGCTACCCGAGATGAGAGCGTCAAGTTTGTCGGTGGCGTTTGGGGCGGTTATATATTTACCGAATTCCTTTTTGCTGCTGATGGAATGTTTTCAATTGGTAAGATACTTGAGATGCTTGCAGAAACGAATTTAAAAATATCAGATCTCGATGAACAGTTACCCAGAAGATATCAATATTTAATTAACGTCAATTGTCCTTGGGAGTCGAAGGGCACTGTTATGAGGAAAGCAATGGAATTCTCAGAAAGCTTTGACAGGCAACTGGTTGAAGGAGTCAAGATATTCAAGGATAATGATTCTGTTCTGTTTCTGCCGGATAAGGAAAAAGGTGCTTTTTCTGTCATTGCTGAAAGCAAACAGTATGACACAGCAATTAATTTAGCCAAAAAGTATGCTACTTTGGTTACTCAATGGGAAGAAGAAGGTTGAAATGCGTTTGATAGATATTCTTTCGAATAAGTCAATCAAGTTGAATGTTTCGGTTGAATCAAAAAATGACTTGCTCGAAGAGTTGCTTTTTTTGGTATCCTTGGGTGGCAAAGTGAGGGATTTCAATTTAGCGAGAAATTCGGTTTATGATAGAGAGAGAATTATGGTTACTGGAATCGGGAAGGGGGTAGCTATTCCGCATTCAAAATCCGATGCTGTTTCCGGTGCAACAGCCTCGCTGATAACATTATCTGAGCCGGTTGATTATGACTCATTTGATAATATTCCTGTTAATATCGCTATAATGATATTAAGCCCAAATGAAAATCCCGGAATACATTTGTCTTTGATCGGAACGATTGCACGTTTTTTTCAGAATGACTCGAATAGAAAGAAAATTTTGAAAGCCAGAAATTCGGAGGAAATATTTAAACTCTTTTAGCTTTCAAAGAGAAAAATGTAGAATTAATAATAACAAGTTAGCTACGTCTAAACTTCACTATTTTTTTGCAATAAAAAAATAATTTTGAAATGATAGATCCAAATTCAGCTTTTATTGATGAGTTATTCTTCGAATTTTTGAAAGATCCTGACTCAGTTTCTGACGAATGGAAAGAATATTTTCAAAAAGGATATACTCCCAGCAATCCAAATGTTGATTTTTTAAAGAAAGTTGCTATAAAATCTTCTGAAAATTTTGAAACAAAACAGGCTAATGGTTTTGATTCTAACGGCTCTTATATTCCTCTCAGCTCTATTCAATCAAAAATAGCAGAAAATATGGAGCAGAGCCTTAATGTTCCAACTGCGACCTCTGTCAGAACTATTCCTGTGAAAGCTCTGGATGAGAATAGAAGAATTATTAATAAATATCTTGCAAAATTAAAAAGACCAAAAGTAAGTTTTACTCATATACTGGGGTGGGCTGTTGTCAAGGCTTTAAAGAAATTCCCACATTTAAATGACACAATTACGGTTAGAGACGGGAAGTATTTCAGGGTTAAAAGAAAGTCAATTAATATTGGTTTTGCAACTGATATAACAAAGAGTGATGGAACAAGACTTTTACTCGTTCCAAATATAAAAAATTCTCAGGATATGAATTTTGGAGAATTTATAAGCGCATTTGACTCCCTTATTGAAAAAACGAGAAATAATAAGCTTAATATTGATGACCTGTCTGAAACGACAGTCAGCCTAACCAATCCGGGTATGATTGGAACAACTGCTTCCAATCCAAGACTGATGCAAGGGCAGGGACTAATTATAGCAACCGGTGCAATAGATTACCCTGTTGAATTTCAAGCAGTCAGACCCGAAATTCTGACAAATCTTGCTATATCAAAAGTTGTTACTATAACAAGCACCTATGACCACAGGATTATTCAAGGGGCAGAGTCAGCTGAGTTTTTAGCTTACCTCAACAAATTATTATTGGGCGAAGATCAGTTTTATGATCAGATATTCGCCGTTTTGAAAATTCCATTTGAACCAGTGAGATGGACTTCAGATGCAATTCCTATCAATCAGTTTGGAAAATTTGACGAACAGGAGGCAATAGAAAAAAGTGCCCATGTTGTGCTTCTTATTAATTCATATCGAGTTAGGGGGCATTTGCTTGCATCGGTGAATCCACTCGGATTTTCTTCATATTATTATCCCGAACTGGATCCATCTTATTATGGATTTACTATATGGGATCTGGACAGGGTTTTTCATGCAGATGATAATTGGGAAAAGAATAATCTTCCACTCAGGGATATCATCGAGATCATGCGTGAAACCTACTGCGGTAGCTTTGGTATTGAATTTATGCATATTCAGGATCCTGTTAAAAAAGACTGGATAAAGTCAAAATTGGAAAAATCCCGAGGGCTCTGGGAGTTTTCTCCAGATGAAAAAGTGGATATGTTCAAGAAACTTGTTGATGCCGTGGAATTTGAAAACTTTCTTCATACTAAATTTGTCGGACATAAGAGATTTTCGCTTGAAGGCAGTGAATCTGTGATGATTATAATTGACAAAATATTCAACAAAGCTGCAGAAACAGGATTATATGCTGTTACTCTTGGCATGGCTCATCGTGGGCGTTTAAACACACTGGTAAATTTGATTGGAAAACCTCTGGAAAAAGTATTTAATGAGTTCGAAGGAGAAATTGATCCAGACTCTTATCATGGTTCAGGGGATGTCAAATACCATCTTGGTAGCAAAGGAGTTTATCATTCCAAGTCTGGAAAATCGGTTAAAGTTGTTATTGCTCCTAATCCAAGTCATCTCGAACTTGTTGATCCAGTGATCGAAGGTATGGCAAGAGCTTTTGATAATCAGATTGGTGATAAAACATTCACCCGGACTTTGCCCTTATTAGTTCATGGAGACGCAGCTTTTTCGGGTCAGGGGATAGTCGCTGAAACTTTGAATTTGTCTCAACTTGAGGGTTATAAAACAGGTGGAACCATTCATATAATCATTAACAATCAAATCGGCTTTACTACAAGCATTCAGGATGCACGTTCCACAGTTTATGCTTCTGATATTGCTAAAATGATTCAGGTTCCAATAATTCATGTTAATGGCAATGATCCAGAAGCTTGTGCCGGAGTCGCTCAATTTGCTTATGAATACAGGAACAGATTTAATTCCGATATTATTATTGATATGCTTTGCTATAGAAAGTATGGACATAACGAAGGTGATGAACCAACATATACTCAACCACTACTTTACAAAAAAATTAAAAGTATGGAACCAGTAACAAAGGTTTACCTCGATCAACTTGTAAAAGACGGAATTCTGACTGAGGATGACTCTACGAAATACCAGAGGCAAATTCAGGAAAAATTTTATAATGCTTATTCTTCGAGGAAATCACTTATAACCGGAAAGAAAACACAAACAGTTTCAATTGTTCACGATTTAACCACTAATATTGATACTTCATATGACGAAAAAAAATTAAGAGCAATCACTGATGCACTGACATCTTTTCCTGAACATTTTCAACCTAATCCCAAAATTGTAAATTTACTCAAAAGAAGAAAAGAAATGGTTGAATCGAAAAAAGCTATGATAGATTATTCTATGGCAGAAGCTTTAGCATTCGGTTCAATTCTATTGGATGGTTTTGGAATCAGGTTTTCAGGCCAGGATTCAAGAAGAGGAACTTTTAGTCAGAGGCACGCTGTTCTAACGGATGTAGTAACAGAAGAAATCTATATTCCTTTGAATCATATAAGCAAAAATCAGGAAGAATTAAGAATATACGATAGTCCACTTTCCGAACTTGCTGTTCTTGGATTTGAGTATGGCTATAGTGTTGCATCCAACAACAGTTTAGTTCTCTGGGAAGCTCAATTTGGTGACTTTGCAAATATGGCACAGCCAATTATTGATCAATTTATAGTTTGTGCTGAATCAAAATGGGGTCAGACATCAAATATTGTTCTTCTTTTGCCCCACGGATACGACGGGCAAGGTCCTGAACATTCGAGTGCCCGATTGGAAAGATTTCTTCAGTTATGCGCTTCGAGCAATATGATTGTTGCCAATTTAACAAATCCTGCTCAGTATTTTCATATTTTAAGGCGACAAATATTAATGCCTCATAAGAAACCATTAATCATAATGACACCGAAAGGTGCTTTGAGGCATCCACTGGCGGTTTCGCGGATAGATGAATTTTCTACCAGTTCTTTCAAACTCATTTTAGACGACGAAAGATTTATAAATCCAAATAATATCAGAAAAATATTAATTTGCACAGGAAAAATATATTTTGAATTAATGACAGAGCTTATCAAGAAAGAGATCGAGGACATAGCTGTTATAAGGGTTGAACAACTCTATCCATTCCATAATAATTTGTTCACAGAAATTATTTCAAAATATAAAAAAGTAAAGGAAATAGCATGGGTTCAGGAAGAGCCAGAAAATATGGGTGCTTACTACTACATCAAAGATAAAATATCAGAATTAATCCCTTCGAAAATTAAATTGAAATATATAGGACGAAATCCAAGTCCGGCAACTGCCACAGGATCTCCCCGGGTTCATCAGGAAGAACAGGATTCAATTCTTAAAGAATCTCTTAGCTAAAATTCGTAAGATATTTTAATAATTAAAGCAAAATTTGTAATTTCAAAATTACAAATTGCTTTTTATTGTTTCACATTTATGGATATTTTTATGAAGACTCGTATTGAAAAGGATTCAATGGGAGAAATTGAAGTTCCTTCAGATGTTTACTGGGGTGCCCAAACAGCCCGTTCATTAATTCATTTTGCCATTGGAATCGAAAAGATGCCCCGAAGCGTTATCAGAGCAATGGGAATACTAAAAAAAGCCGCAGCACTGACAAATGCCGAATTGGGAGTTTTGCCTGCTGACAAAGCTGAATTGATTGCAAAAGCTGCTGACGAGGTCATTGAAGGCAAGTTAGATGCTCATTTTCCCCTTTCAATCTGGCAAACCGGTTCCGGGACTCAATCAAATATGAATGCCAATGAAGTAATCTCAAATCGTGCAATCGAAATGATAGGTGGCGAAATGGGTTCAAAGAAACCCATTCATCCTAACGACGATGTTAACAAATCACAAAGTTCAAACGATACTTTTCCTGCCGCGATGCATATAGCTGCCGCCGAGATGATTAATCATAATTTATTACCTGCTCTTGCTACTTTAAGGCAGACTCTCTTTCAAAAATCCGAGGAATTCAAAAATATAATTAAAATTGGAAGAACTCACCTTATGGATGCAGTTCCGTTGACGCTCGGACAGGAATTTTCCGGATATGTTCAACAATTGGATAATGCTATCGAGAGACTTCATCTGGTTTTGCCGGGTTTGTATGAATTAGCACTCGGAGGAACTGCAGTAGGGACTGGTTTGAATGCCCATCCTGAATTTGCTAAAAGAGTAGCTGCAAAGATTGCTGAACTGACCGGATTGCCTTTTGTCAGTGCACCGAATAAGTTCGAATCATTGGCAGCTCACGATGCTCTGGTTTTTGCCCACGGTGCTTTGAAGACTATTGCTGCTGCATTTATGAAAATAGCCAACGATATTCGCTGGATGGCTTCCGGTCCAAGATGTGGTCTTGGGGAACTGACTATTCCTGAAAATGAACCCGGATCTTCAATTATGCCCGGCAAGGTCAATCCAACTCAGTCAGAAGCTATGACGATGGTTGCCGCACAGGTTTTTGGTAATGATGTGGCAATTAATTTTGGTGGTGCTTCAGGGAATTTCGAATTAAACGTTTTCAAACCATTGATTATTTATAATTTTACACAAAGCGTAAGATTGCTTTCAGATACCGCAAAAATGTTTAATGAACATTGTGCTGTCGGCATCAATCCAAATACGGAGAAGATCACATTCTACCTTAATAATTCTTTAATGCTTGTAACAGCCCTTAACCCTCATATTGGATATGATAACGCTGCTAAAATCGCAAAACATGCTCATAAAAATAACCTCACACTTAAGGAAGCTGCAATTGAACTTGGTTTACTAACTGCTGAACAATTTGATGAAGTTGTCAGACCCGAGAAAATGTTAGGTCCAAGTTTAAAATAAAAAATATAAAGTAGTGATTTGAACAAAAAAAGGGGTTGTCATTTTCTGACAACCCCTCTGATTTTTAGTTATTTTTTTTACTTGGTTAGAACAACCGGAACTGACTGATTGATTGTCTCGCCATTTACTCTTAAGAAATACATTCCTGAAGGTAATTGTGTTCCATCAATATTGAAGGAATAAATTGTTCTGCCCTGAATATTTCCGTTGAATATGCTTGAAACCATTTGACCCATTGCATTGAAGAGTTCAATCCTTACGAATTGGGATTCATCTACAACAACATCAAATTGTGCTGTTTCGGTGAACGGATTTGGATAAATTTCACTAAGGACTGAATTACCAATGAATTCTCCAGCTTCGTTATATTCATTAACTGCAATTTCCGAAACTCTTGGTGATCCACCGGGATATGAACCTGATGTGTTATATTTCGCATCAAGATAATCATAGGTAACGCGGCTAACTCCACCAGTTCCACTATTGAATGCATGATATACAATTGCTTCTGCAATCATACCATTAAAGTGAAGTCCCCATGTTTGTCCATAAGCACCTGTGTGAATTCTTGTTCCAATAGAGGAAGCACCAACGCCGGCATAGCTATTATCAGCAATCAGACCTGTAAATGTAAGACTTCCGGTTACAGCACCATCAAGAATTCCTCTGAATCTTGTGCCATCATATTCAAGCTGAGCTATATGAGAACCTGCGGAAATTGTAGTACTAACATATCTTCTTTCGGCGCCTCTATACATTCCAAAATAAATTCTACCATTATATAGATAAATGTTGTACCCAGATGTTGAACCACCAGCTTCAAATAACATTTGTGCTGTAGTACCAATTGTTCCAGTAAAGCTGAAAACGACTGAAACAGTCTTGGGTGTGGTATTTGGTGTAACGCTTGTGGTTGTTAAATCAGAAGGCTGATATATGATTTTTAGACCATCTTCTGACGGGAATGCTGTTGTGTTATCAAACTTAACAGATGGTATTCCGTTGATACCACTTGTGATATATTTTGGTTCTCTCTGCACATCGTACCAGACAGAAAGGTTTAATATACCATCATTATCGGGGCAGGTTAAATCATCCCATAATGAGAGTGGATCATTGTTTGCATAACTAAATGGAATAAAGGATTCAGGTGCTAACCATAGGGCTGGTGTAGTATTACCACCAAGCCATGGGTTATAGTCAACATAGCAGCTAACCTTATCACCACTACCAGTTGGAGTACCCGGATCGGGTGAGGCATAGCAAGAACTTCCATCAGAGGAAGGTCCAGAGCAGTGACCCCACCAGTTGTAATGAGCCATGTGCAAATTGTTTGTTCCATTTACATCCTTGTTTAATATACCGTATGCCGGATAAGATGGACTACAACCTGAATAGAAAGAGTTATTGGCATTATTGTCTTTGAAATAGTTAAACATTGTATAACCATTAGCTATGTCATTGTCAATAGCCATTCCTCTTGTGTTATCATGGATATAATTATATGTGACCTTATGACCAGTGTTTTGGCCTGTAAAACCTGTTGCACTTCGGAAATAAATTCCTGTGAAGTTATTATAGATTTCATTATTTTTTATAACCCAGTCTTTATCTCTTGCACTCCAGATTCCTGAGGCTCTTTCAAAGATTTCGCCGCAGTCAGAAGTATGGGTTGTGTGTCCGTATATTTTATTCTTTTCGATAAACACATTAGTTGTATAACCGTAAGAAATTATCCCGATACCTCCATAAAATCCATTGCTACCGCTGCCGTAACCATTAGGATAAAGACCTGTGTTTGGACCTACGCAGAATTTAAAGTTATCAAATGATCCACGATTGTTGTATATTTCATTATTACTGATAATTAAGCCGGAGCCAAAGCTTGAATAATCTTCTGCAAGATAATTTTCGCTAACATCAATCACAATACCAAAATATTGGTTGTTATATATTTTATTAGCATCAATTAGGATGTTGCTGAGCATATAGTCAACATCGTCTTCCCAGATAACAATACCTTTTCCGCCTGAGGTTGTATTAACTGTACCAACATTGTCATGAATTTCATTATTTAGTATGTTGATGTCCTGGCAATTGTTCATCGTAATTCCATGGCTGCAATCATAGATTTCACAATCTTCAATTGTAACATTATTAACACCGTTAACCATTGTACCAGATGATGTCCCAGGATCAAAATCATATCCAATCCAAATACCTGAGTTTTGGACACCACACTGAACATCATAAGCATCGGTAATAATAAAATTCTTAATTATTGTAGCACCGCTTCCTGAAGCTGAGATTAAAAAAGCAGACTTTGCACCACTCCAGATTGAAGTATTTGTTGCACCTTTGATATGTAGCTTATTTGAACCATTCAAACCGTCAATTGTTACTTGCTTGTTAACTCTGACAGGGTCAGCGGGTTGATATGGAGAACCTGTTCCATCCCAGCCAATTACATCACCAGCACTGGCAGCATTGATAGCAGCCTGTAGTGAAGTATAGCTGAATGGACCGCCATTGATATTGAAATTTTGACTGAAAGCTATTCCACTTGTCAAAACTCCAATGATTACAAAAAACAAGATTTTGAGGAAAAATTGTTTTTTCATATAAACTCCCAAATATGTGAATAAAATATATTTTCTCTTCAAGTTAAACCTCAAACTATAAGTTTGATTTAATATTTAAAATACCATAACCACGGTATTGTTTTTCTAAGTAATAATTTGTATGTAACTGGTTATTAATGCTTAAAATTTTGATTCCATAAAAATTAAAATATACATATTTTAGCCAATACAATTTATTTATTTAAATATTAATATTAAAAAAAAATTTTACAAATCAAAAATATTTATTTTGCTGAAAATAAAAATTTAGTTAATTTAAATGCTATATTTCTTTTTATCATATTTAATGTAAGTAATTGAAAAATTTAATTATTAATAAAAGTTCTTTGTAAAAAAAAATAGTAAGGAAAAGTTATAGAACACGACTAAAAAAAAATAAATAATATGGTATTAAAAACTGCAAAAATCCTATATTACTTTTTTTCCCTTTAACATATACAAAAAAACAAAGAAAAAAAATTTTTAGATTAAACAAAACAAACAATTCTGACGCTCTGAATAATTTGTTATTTTTGATTCCTTAATTTTTAATTTTTTTAACATATTTTTAATGAAAGATCAGAATAAAGCTATAATATTATCCATAGAGTCATCATCGTCAGTCTGTAGTGTTTGTCTGTCTGCTGATGAAGTGATAATATCGGAATATAATATTTATAAGAAAAATGTTCATGACAAACTGCTTGCAAAGGTAGTAAATACCGTGTTGGACGATATAGAAGTCAATATTAACGATATAAATGCAATAGCAGTCTCTGCCGGTCCCGGTTCCTTCACAGGGTTGCGAATCGGTTTTGCCATAGCCAAGGGAATTTGCTTTGATGGAAAAACTAAATTTCTGACAATTCCAACACTGAAAGCAATAGCCAATGAGCAAATTGAAATAGCAAAATTCAGTTCAAAAGATTTCATTTTACCTGTTATTTACTCAAACGAAAGCTATTTTTACACTCAAATTTTTGATTTAACACTACAGGAGCAAAGTGAGGTAAAAATTCTAACAAAGGAAGAAATAGAAAACATGTTTGGTGATAAATATCATATCGCTGGACCGGCTGCAGGACAAATAAAGTTGGAAACACCTGAAATCAGTGCTAAACTAACAGCTTCTACAATATCTAAATTAGCGATCAAATATTATAGCGAATCATTATTTTCTGACCCTTCCGAAGCAACTCCAGATTATTATCAAAAATTTAAAATAAAATAAGAGGTAAATATTTTTTTGGCAAAGTAAAAAAAAAACTATAAATTTGTGTTCTTTTTATTTTCAAAATTGAAATTTATCGGAGTAATATTTTGGAAACTGATGCAAAAATAACTAAATCCTTCAGGAATGAAGATGTGCAGAGGCAATGGTGGATAGTTGATGCAGATGGAATGACTCTGGGAAGATTAGCTACTCAAGTTGCAAAAATTTTGCGTGGCAAACACCAGCCATTCTATACACCACATATTGATAACGGGGATTTTGTGATTGTAATTAATGCACAAAAAATTAATCTTCATCCTAAACGTGCTGTGAAGAAGGAATATTATCATAATACATTATATCCGGGTGGTGCAAGATTCAAATCCTACACGGAAATGAAAGCAACAAAACCTGATTATATAATCAAACATGCTGTTATGGGCATGCTACCCAAAAATATATTAGGCAGGAAAATAATCAAGAAATTAAAAGTTTATTCCGGTAGTGAGCATCCACATATTGCTCAAAAACCTGAAGTCTTAAATTTGAACTAATTGTATCAGAATATTAATAATTATTAAGGATTTTAGATGAAAGTTTCACTTGCAACAGGTAGAAGAAAAACCTCAGTAGCACAAGTGAGAATAATGCCGGGCAACGGTAATATCATTGTAAATAAAACTGATTTTTTTGATTACTTCCCGTTGGAAGTTAATCGCAAAGATGCTCTGAAACCTCTGGAAGTAACCCAAAGTGTCGGGAAGTTTGACATAATTGCCAAAGTTCATGGTGGTGGCAAAAGCGGTCAAACCGGAGCAATGCAACTTGCTCTTTCCCGTGCCTTAGTCAATTTTAACGAAGAGCTTAAAGCTTCATTGAGAGGGGCTGGGCTTCTTACTCGTGATCCAAGAATGGTTGAAAGAAAAAAATACGGACTGAAAAAAGCAAGAAAAAGATTTCAATTTTCAAAGAGATAATTTTTTATTTAACAGGCATGTTCCGGGATTGATTGTGTGTGGCTTTTGCTGAGCAATCAAAGTGAACGGGACAGAAGAAAAACACAATACAGGAGTTTATATGTCATATTCAGCTTCAATTGAGCAATTACTCGAATCCGGTGCCCACTTTGGGCATTTGACACGCCGATGGAACCCAAAAATGTCGAAATATATTTTCGGCGAAAAAAACGGCATTCATATTATTGACCTAAGAAAAACACAGATACTAATTGATATTGCTAAAAATGCAATAAACAAAATAGCTGCCGAGGGAAAGATTATACTATTAATTGGAACAAAACTTCAGGCTCGCCAGCACATTGAAGAGCAGGCAAAAAGATGTTCGATGAATTATGTTTCCGAGAGATGGCTTGGTGGTATGTTGACGAACTTTACCACTATCAGAAAAAGCATCAAAAGGCTTGCAGCAATAGATAAAATGGAAGTTGACGGAACATTTGACAAAATTACAAAAAAAGAAAGACTGATGCTAACACGCGAACGTGACAGATTGAGAAAAGTTTTTGGTGGTATTGAGGATATGACCAGACTTCCTGGGGCTTTGTTCATTGTTGATGTCAAGAAAGAACATATAGCTGTTAAGGAAGCAAAGATTCTGGGCATTCCTGTTGTAGCTATTGTTGATACTAATTGCGATCCCGATGATATTGATTATCCTATACCGGCAAATGATGATTCATCAAAAACCATAGAACTTATTACCAAAATAATGGCTGATGCAATCATTGAAGGAAACGAAGTGGCTCGACAGCGTCAGGCAGAGCTCGAAGCATCGTCCGAAAGGGCTTCAAAAGAAACAGAAGAGGTAATCGAAGAAGCCACTCAGATTAAACGAAGAATGAGAGAAAGAAAAATCAAAAAGCCAGATGCCGGTAAGGGACGAGGCGGAAATAGAAAATCTTTGGTTGAATCCGAATCAGAGGAGACTGTATCATCAAGCGCAGAATCAACTGAGTAATAATATAAAATTTGAAAATTATTTTAAAATATATAAGGTAAATCATGGCACAGATTTCAGCACAGCTTGTTCAAGAGTTAAGAACTAAGACCGGAGCAGGTATGGGTGACTGCAAGCAGGCGCTTGTTGAAGCAAATGGTGATATGCAAGCAGCAATCGAAATATTAAGAAAAAAAGGTATTGATACAGCTGCAAAAAGGTCCGACAGAGCTTCGAACGAGGGTATTATTTCAATTAAAGCTACAGATGACAGCAAAACAATTGCAATGGTTGAGGTTAATTGTGAAACTGACTTTGTGGCAAGAAATCAGGAGTTTGTTAATTTTTCTAATCTGCTGGTTGATGTAGTGCTTCAGAATCAACCCAAAACAATTGATGAACTTTTGAGCATTAAAGTGAATAATGATACTGTTTCAGGACTTTTCAACGAAATTCTTGCAAAATTCAATGAGAAAATTCAGATTAAAAGATTCGAAACACTTTCAACAGATGGATTTTTTTCAAGTTATATTCATGCTGGAAGCAAACTTGCCGTTTTGCTCGAAATAAATATCTCTGATCCCGACCTTGATACAAAAGTAAAAGTCAGAGATATTGCTATGCAGATTGCAGCAATGAATCCACTTTTTATTGACAGGAAAAATATTAGCGAAGATATAATCAACAAAGAGAAAGAAATTTATCGTGAAGTTTTAATCAAGGAAGGCAAGAATCCTAATTTCCTCGATAGAATTATCGAGGGGAAGCTCGAAAAATTTTATCAGGAAAAATGTCTTCTTGAGCAGGTTTTTGTTAAAGATTCTTCGAAAACAATTACCGATGTTCTAAATGATATATCTAAGAACAATGGTAAGGAAGTTAAAGTATTAATGTTTAAACGCTATACTTTAGGAGAATAACTTTTAAACATGAGCGATAAGCCAATATACAGGAGAGTTCTGCTGAAATTAAGCGGCGAAGCCCTGATGGGTGAACTTGAATTTGGAATTGATCCCGAAGTTCTGCATTCTTTTGCAGAAGAAATTCAATCAGTCCATTCTCTTGGCGTCCAGATAGGCATCGTTATCGGTGGCGGGAATATTTTCAGGGGTATTAAATCAGCTGCTCATGGCATTCATCAGGTTTCAGGCGATAATATGGGAATGCTTGCAACTGTTATAAATTGCATTGCATTTCAGAATGCTCTTGAACATATTGGCATTCACACCAGATTGCAAACTGCAATCAAAATGGAACAAATAGCCGAGCCATTCATAAGGCGAAGAGCAATCCGACATCTGGAAAAAGGGCGAGTTGTTCTCTTTGGAGCCGGAACAGGAAACCCATATTTTACTACTGATACTGCTGCGGTTCTCAGAGCGATTGAAATCGAAGCCGATATAATTCTTAAAGGCACAAAAGTTGAAGGTGTCTATGATAGTGACCCGGTTCAGAATGAAAATGCAAAAATGTTTACTGAAATATCTTATCTTGATGTTATACAAAAAAATCTCAGAGTGATGGATCAAACTGCCATCACATTGAGTAAAGAACATAAATTACCTATGAAAGTGTTCAATATAAATAAAAAGGGGAATCTAAAAAAAATAGTAACCGGTGAATATCTTGGAACTTTAGTTAGCTCTTAATAATTCAAAGGAGATACTGATGGAACTAAACGAGACTTTAAACAAAACAAAAGAAATGATGGCGAAATCACTGGATTTCACAAAACAACAGTTGTCAAAAATCCGAACCGGAAGAGCTTCGGCTAATCTTGTTGATAATGTCAAGGTAGATTATTATGGATCAATGACCCCGATTTCTCAGGTTGCTAATGTATCTGCACCCGATGCGAGAACAATAATTATTCAACCTTGGGATAGAAACACCTTGCAGGCTATAGAAAAAGCTATACAACAGGCAGATCTTGGTTTTAATCCTATGAATGATGGTAATGTCATCAGGATACCTGTTCCTCCACTCACGGAAGAAAGACGAAAAGAATTTGTGAAGCTATCAAAAAAATATGCCGAAGAAGGCAAAATTGCTATCAGAAATATAAGAAGAGACCAGATTGAAGTCATTAGAAAATCCGAGAAAGAGAAAAAAATTACTGAAGATGATAAGATAAAAGGGGAAGAAGAAATTCAAAAAATTACTGATGATTTCATTAAAAAAATTGATGCTTTAGCTGCACAAAAAGAAAAAGAATTACTTGATAATTAGATTGTTCTTTGAAATTCTAATTAAGATTGTTAATTTTGTATTATAAATTTAGGGTCCTTAGCTCAGCTGGTCCAGAGCGCTTCCTTGACGCGGAAGAGGTCACAGATTCGAATTCTGTAGGACCCACACCTTAAAACCCCTCCAATCTTAGAAGCACCAGCATCACATCAATTGGAATTAATACTTAAGATACGTTTAAGATACGTTTATTCAATTTTTATCATGTTTTTTTAATTCTCGTATCAGATTCAAATTATTACAATAGAATTCTTGTTTCGTTTTATCAAATATAATTCGTAATTACCTAAAAATCCCCCATCTTCGGTAGCTTCTCTGCGAGCACGGAAATAGACTCCTCTTCGTTTCAGTTCATTAATCAACTCAGTTATGCTTTCTTCACCAGAAAATCAGGTTTGTAAGTTTTTGTTTCACTTTGATATTGTGATAAGATTTCCCAGCCCTTATTGGCAGGATATCTTTTTCTAAGCAACTTATAAACCGAGGAATACATTTCCCTTTCTAAAAATAACTTCATTTAAAACATCCCTTCTTCTTTATTTTCTTTATCGAGTTTCCTTGTTGAGCTTTAGTATCCTTTAAATCAATGCTTTCGAAGAGAATGTTATAGTTCCGTTTAGAATTAAAAGGAGGGTCAATATAAACAAGATCAATAAATCCCTCCGGATGCTTTCTGTAAAGCTCCTTTAAAAAATCAAGGCAATCTCCGAAATATAGTTGGTTCATAAATACATTCCTATCACATCCTGAACATCTTTCTTGATTCCATTCAGGAAATTATATCCTGTGCTGGATTCAATCCTGCGAACTGTGGTTTTATACTTGTCCCAGGGATCCTCCCTCGCTCCTGAGATATTCAATACAAAAATAAATATATTATCTTTCAATAACAAAAGATTTCAATTCATAATGCGATGGTATCGAAAAATTGTCATCGTCTATAATCTCAGCCCTTATGAAATAAACACCTTGAGCTAAGTTATTTGTTAATATCTCTGTAGTTTCACCGGCTTTGAATGTTTTAGTCATTAATTGAAATCCAGAAGTATTGAAGATAAAAAGCCTGATATTGGAATTCCCGTCTTTTATCTGCGATGCCGTAACATATAGTTTTTCATCTGCAGGGTAGGGGTAGATAAATAAATTTAAATCATTTATTGCATTTAATTCATTTACAAACCTATTAGATCCCAAATCAATAAATTGCTCAAAATCATCTACCGAGATCCTTCCAAATCGTCTGTTATCGGGATCTGCATTCAAATCATCGAGGTTTGGCTGATCCCCTATTATTAATTCTTGAAATGGTTTGTCAGTCCTTGAAGATTTAGTCCAAATAATCCTATATTCTTCATCTCCTCCATTTATCAGATTATATTTATGTCTGTAGAAAACAGTATCAGCATTCTGGACAACTGTCATGTTCAGCTTTCTTCCGTCTCTTTTTCTTTCTATCTGCATTCTTACTGTGGGAGAAGAATAGCCATATCCATACAATTGCAGCTTTTCGTAATCGCCTGCTTTAAACCAATCTGATTTAATAGTATCTGCGGGATAGCTTAAATTATTATCTCTTTTGTGAGTTAATATGGCAGGAAAAAATTTGTTCCGGTATTTATCAACAAGAACAAAACTGCTGAACATTGACTTTCGCTTATGATTTATGAAACCAAAAAACGGAACTGCAATATCATCTTCGAAATTATTCCTATAGAACCACTCCAAAGATGTAGCTATTCTTGGCAATATGGTATTCTGAGTATTGAATATTCTTCTGTTTCTGTTCCAATCTGTATTGTTTCTTATGTAAGGAACTGCAGCAAGATGAGGATAAAAACCATTTCCTGTTATTGGCTTCGAGTATTTGTAATTTTTATACTCATTGCGTAGAGTAAACCAATCGTTGTAGTATCCCATCTGACTATGATTAATCTGCCACATCTTTGAGTTTATTGAAGGCTGGTTGCCTAATGAGGATTGAACAAAATTAAGAACTAAAATGCTGTCATTTGAATTTGTGTAAAATCCGGTACCTCCCTCTTTGTTTATATAAGTTAATTGACCTTGAGCAATGTTTGGCTGCCAAAGGCTCGCTGAAGGAGATTTTGCACTTGATAATCCGGCAATATCCAGACAATCAGGCTCCAATTCACCTCCAAGTGACAAAGTATCAAGCAAGGTCAGGGAAATTGACCAGATAACATCGTGTCCAAAATCCTTGCCTTCGTAATAAACCCTGTCGTAATTGCATGGATTGACTGATGTCGCACTTGGATAACAACATGAATCACCCAGTTCTATTCCCCTGTAAACAACCGGTTTTGCATTCTTTAGCTGGTATAATGTATCGTTTGCCCTTGCTATCTGTATTATTCTTTTCATCGTATCGGTTTTACCAAAGTAAGGGAGGAACGATGTACAGTATCTTAGAGTTATGTAATGCTCCAATCTTTGTGTGCTTGGGTTTAACCTTAACCTTGAATAATAAATATAAGTACAGTTATCTGATGAATCCCTGTATTTCTCCTGCCAAACCAAAGCACAGTCTTTTTCCTTTGTGAACATTCTTGAATATGAATTGAGCGAAGGATGCAAGGCTTAATGGTTAATTGTGTTCCATTTGAGTGTATCTTTTTGTCTTGGTGTTGAATTGAAATAATATGCATTCGGTTGCTTCCATCCTGCTACTATACCTGCAAGAGAGTCCGACCAGCAATAAAAATTACCGTTATAAGAAGCATTTATCATCGGAGAGCCATATTGATGTATATGTTTCTCCTCATCGCATTTTGCAATTGCTATCGTTCTTGCATATTTTATGTTCAAAGGCAAATTAAAAGTATCCACCCTGAAAATATTTTCAACAATATGAAGTTCATTGTTTGGGGCATTGTCAACAAACTGTTTGCAGGAATAAACTACATAAGCTTTTATATGATTAGTTAATGAATCATATCTGACGACTATTGATGGATAACCACAATGATAAGCTTTTAAAGTATCATTAATACAAAAAAAATTATTTACTATTACAGAATCTGACAAGAGGTGATTAAACGGTTCCCAGTCAATCTGGTTTTGTGGCAGGGTTTTATCCATTGGATAGCTTCGCCGGTAATATACCCCGAGACGGTTGGTATCTGTGGGTATAGGTTTAAAAAATACTGCATGATAACGGAATTTTGTGGTATCATCCGGTACTATGGTCATCGAAGTTTGTGAATCCGGATAAGCTACCATCTTTCTCTGGTTCGACCATGCCAGACTACCTTTGAATGTTGAGTCAACTGAATAAAGAACCTGTACCTTCAATATCTTTCCTTCTCCCGGTAAAAGTCTGACCACAAGCGAACTGTCTCGACCTAAAAGTGTATCTATTTTATGATAATATTTCGGTTGGCGGTACCAAACTGTATCAAGGTAAGAATCTCCATCTCCCAGCTCTGTAATTTTTAAAAGGGTGTAATTGTCGGCATTCGAGTTTTGGCGATATTTAAAAGGGATTCGCAACTCACGGCAACCGAGCCGTTTCCAGAAATAAGATTGAAACTTGGCAGTATCCCTGTTGACTGCTCTGCAACTATCCTCAAACTCGGCAGTGGAAAGAAAACGCATCTCTTTTCTTCCCCCGCCGTAGTCCCAGAAAACAAGCGGGTCTGTTCTGCGATTCTGAACCCCGATGTAGAATGTTGAAGATGTTAAGTTATGGTCGCTGCTGTCACGAAGAAGTGTGATATCGAAGAATGAGGAATCCCAGCTTTCCTTTTGGATTTGCCAGGAGCCGGTTTCAGCATTCCAGATTCTTTTTGTAAACAAACTGTCTGGATTTAATGAAATGAATTTCTTCAATATTGTATCCTGCCCGAATCTGGCTGTATCCTGATTATACCATGTTTTAACTCCTTTCCCATACCAGCAGGATAAACGGAGTCTCATTAAAACAGAGTCATTCGCTCTAATCCAATTATGAATTTTAAATAACTCTACTCTTGGTGATTTTCTACCTATATAGATACGGTTTATATTAACTCCCATAGTATCAGCAGTTGAATCAGCAGTTATGAATTTATGAAATCCTTCGAAATCTTGATTAGGGTTTAAAAAATCAGAGCCAACCCTGTCGTCATGAATAAATGAATAAGAATCCATTGTATTCAATGGAGGGGAGCCATAGAATAGTTGCCCATATCCAATCCCAAACCAATAATCTGTCGTATCAACTGGAGTTTGATCTCTATACTTTATTGCCACTGTAGTTTGTTCTCTATCATACAGAAGCCCTTTCGCACCTAAAATCAAATCAATAAAAGCATTATATCTTGTTTCCTCTCCTGTTTTTGGACGATTATAAGGAAAAACTGCTCTGCCAGTAGATACTTTATTTTTGAGTATTACAAAATTACTTCCTATAAAAGATTCACCCCACCAATATTTATCTGAAAATAAAGGTATTTTCCTCTCATTCATCACATCGTCTATTGAAAATAGTTCAGGAAATTTTTGGAAACAAAACGATCCAATCATTTCTAACCGGAAAAGGGAGTCTGACATATTTCTTAGGTCATCCAAAGGTTTTTTATATCTGAAATGTGTCTCATAACCGGAATTTAAAGTATCGTTCTCATTTACAGTTGCAGTTCCGTGTATATAAGCATAGCCGGAATGGTTACCTAATGAAAGATAATTATATGTTGTATCTTTAACCATATTCCTAAAATATGGTACTGTACTCGGGTCGTTTCTGTGGGTTTCAGTCCATTGGTCAGGTGAATCAACATAATATTCGTAAAGTCGTGGCAATGGAAATTGAGATTGTGTTGTGGTTACATTTCCTATTAATTTATTAATATATCTTTGAGCACCGAAGTATGCCGGTCCGATTTCATCTCTTGTGTTGAACCTGAAGATTTTTATACCCCTGGTGGTAAAATCAGTAGTTGAATAATAGTCCAAATTCCTTTGAACCGCATCGGTTATTGTTTTGTCATAATACCCGAAATATGTTTTTCGTGCATTCTGAGTAGCAAGATACAGATGATTAATATTTACATCTGTATTTCCTAGATAGAAAACTTGGATTCCAAGACTGTCTGACAAACTGAGTTTTGGATTATTTTCTGGTTCACCTGCACAAATGAAATGGGCTGAAATTGTGATATTTCCAGTATCAAGGGGCAGCATATTGCGTCTGATAAAAAATTCCCTTATGTTAGAACCTGCATCAATTGAGTGTTGAACTGCTCCTCTAAATTCAAAAAATGATGATCTTATATGAAAAGTATCATCTTTAACACCTGAGGGTATTGAATCGAATTGAATATAGCCTGTAGAATTAGCTATGCTATAAGGCAATTTAATTTTTAGAACAGGTGTATCGTCAAGAGTGTTGTCGCTTGGGTCGCTTCGTTTCAGATTGATTACGAAATACATTTGCTCTGTGTTAAACTGCTCTAATTCACTTTGACCAACACCACTTGGTTTATACCAATACAAATAATTATCAGCCCATGCAGAATCGAGAACTGCAATGGTACTACTGATGTAACTTCCGGAAGTCCTTAGCTTCAAATAAGTATCGTTGCTACCAATGGTTTCACCGTCAATATGCCTGAATCCGAAGATATACTTTTTCGGATTATTGATTACTGAACCCTCATTTGTTATTCTAAGAACAGGTGAATAGCACATTGATTGCGAATTACTTCCGGTCAGGTTTCTTCCGCTATCATATATTCCTCCAGCACAAATAATAAGGTTTGTATTGCTTTTAATATCTTGATAGCTAACATTTTCACCAACATGAGCTTGATTGCAAAGCATTGCTTCAGACATTTTCTTACCATACGACCATGCCCAGCCCAAAATGAAATTGTTCTGCTTGAAATATGCACTATCATGCGATAGGTAATAATCATTATCTCCATCAAATTCAAATGGGAATTGAGCAGGCTCGTAATTCTGCGAACTAAGGTAATAAACCGTGACTAAGAAAATCAATATTATAGTTTTCATTCATCTATCCTACCCTTCTTTCACAAATTTGAATGAAACAGTTTTGGTAGGATATGACACAATAATTAAGTAGCTGCCTTTTGAAAGAAATGATATATCAATTTCATATTCATTAATAAAAGTCGGAATATTATCTATTTCTCTTATCATTAATCCATTGATCTGAGTGATAGATAATTTTTTTACATGTTCTATTTGATTTAAAGGTATTGTTATATTATTTCCAGATGGATTGGGATATATAACCTGAACATTTTGAATTGGAGGTTCATTTACTCCAGTTGTTTTCCATTTTGAATTAAGCAAGAATAATTTAAATGCTCTCCCTAAAGCAATTTTCGTAGAATCTTGCGATATATCCATTGCTCCTGAGGCACCTATTAATTCTGAATATTTATACGTTGGAGTAAAATTTTTCAAATCCCAAACAGTTGTAAGAAAATCAAAGTTAATACCACCCGATGAAACCAAATACCCACCATTTGGAGAAAATTTAACTTGAAGATATCCATCTTTCATATCTAAATGTTTAAGCTCTTTCACCAGTTTCTTTTCCTGAACATCCCAAATCTTGATAATCCCGTCACTGCTTGCAGATGCCAGGTATTTCCCGTCTGAACTGAACGAGAGGTCGTTGATGTAGTTGTTATGATAGCCTAAAGTTGTAATTATTTTTAGTAAACTTAATTCCCATAATTCGATGGAATTCTTTCCGGATGAAAATGATAATTTATTATTTATATTGGATACTGCAAGACTGTTTGGATCAATAGGATTGCCTATATATCCGATTGCCTTATTTACCTTTCCACTTTTTAAATTAATTGTTAGTATTTTATTACTGTCAACTGATTTATTCTTAAAAGTACAATTAATTATTACAGTTGAATCATCTGTAAAATAGAATGGTGCACTTCCAAATATTAGCAAATCATTATTATATTTTAAATCTTTTAAAGTCCATAAAGTATCAATTTCTTTATAATTCCATACGCTGATAATGTTTTGATTAAAATCATCTGTCTGGCTTGTTATAATCATTAAAGCACAGTCACTTGAGAAGAGAAATCTCGGATCTAGATAGATATTTTCTCTAAAAGTTTTAACTATCTGACCTGTGTTTATATCAAAAACATAAACACCGCCACCGATTGCAACTGCAATTCCCTGCCCGTCCGGTGTGAATTGAACTTGATAGATTTGTGAGCCCAGTTGCCACAAATCCCTTGTCCACACAGTATCCGGTAAATCAGCAACACACACCTGCCACATAGCGGCAGTAACAAAAAGGAACAAAAATAGCTTTTTCATAGAAAACCTCCGTAAATTAATTGAAAATTAAGAATTGATAATTGAAAATGAAGAAGTGGATTCTTCATATTTTTGGTTTTTGTTGCCATTATCTTTTCCAAAAAATTAAACATACTTTTCCCTAAATTAATTGTTTTTGTCTTTTAAAACAACTGATTTTGAGAAAGGTTACGGGTATTAGGGGGAATTAGGATTTATATGTGGAGATTTTTAAAACATATTGTGATTTTCATTTTAAAAACTTTTTTCATAGAAAATTCTCTACAATTTATTTTTGTATCAAGTCTAAAATTGTTTTAATTTGTTTCCCTAACTTAGGTATATCCTTTTTTGCAGTATCCCAGATGATTTTCTCATCAGCAATGTAATAATAATGTATCAGCTTATCTCTCATTTTAGCTATCGCCTTCCAGTTAATTTCACTATGGGTTTCCTGCAACTCTTTCGGTATCTTTTTAACAGCTTCTCCAATGATTTCAAGACTACGGCAAACAGCAAAAAATTTTTCATCATTCTCAAAAAATTTTTTTATAGTTATACCAGCTATAAATTTTTGAATTCTTTGAGTTTCTACATATATGTCATTCAAATAATCGGTTATATCTCTAATCATATCATTATTACCTCTTTCATAATATAAGAGCCAATAACAGGCTTTAATTTACTTTTCAAAGCTAAATCAACTTTAATACCGAGTAATCCTGTTAAATATTCTTCCAACCTGATAAAATCAAAAATTGTAAATGTTTTTCTCCTGTCGTATTCAATTAATATATCAATATCACTATTTTTTTGGTTTTCACCGCGAACAAAGGAGCCAAACACACCTATCTGCTTTATTTTGTATTTCTTTTTGATTGTTGATTTGTTTTCAACCAGTTTTGAAATAATATTTTCTAAGTTATTCATAATTATATAATCTCCCATTTACAAAATTTTACTAAATTAGTAAAAGATTTTTATATATCATTATAATCATGATACTAGTGTTTAAATCATTAATTTTCAGTTAGATTCATTTTGGATATCTCTTGCATTTATGATTTATAGCTCTCTCATATTCACATAAGAATCTGATTTTTGTAAACACATAAATCGCTGATAAAACTACCATTTTGTAAATTTATTCACTCCCATCTAATTTCATTTATCTATTCCCTGACCTTGTATAATACTCATAATGCTTGCTGAGGTATGGGTTGTCCCTTGTTACTGCCATTCCATTTGTCAGAAGGTTGTAATACCTCAGTTGCCACCACCAGATTGGATTCTCCG